>Ga0169931_10000369_pt1 | contig 73546 bp, 72 predicted proteins | sample Kivu_15m_20L_FD_129675 | JGI IMG/M metagenome (GOLD analysis project Ga0169931, IMG submission 129675) | Freshwater microbial communities from Lake Kivu, Western Province, Rwanda to study Microbial Dark Matter (Phase II) - Kivu_15m_20L... | ecosystem: Environmental > Aquatic > Freshwater > Lake... | reverse complement strand
AATTTGACCAGAGGTCGCTCTGGGCAGGTCATTTGTCCTATTGCCTACAGATTTACTGTGACTTTTCGGGTTACACTGACATTGCCCAAGGTTCGGCACTTCTGCTAGGGATCAGACTCCCAGAAAACTTTAGGATGCCCTACTTGGCTTCTGGGTTTTCGGAATTTTGGAAGCGGTGGCACATATCCCTCTCGACTTGGCTACGAAATTACTTGTACATCCCCTTGGGCGGAAATCGGGGGGGAAGCTTGCAAACTTTCAAAAATCTTATTCTGGTTATGGGTTTAGGAGGCTTGTGGCATGGTCTGAGTTTTGGGTTTCTATTCTGGGGAGTATCGCATGGTATATGTTTGGTTGTGGAACGTACTTTAGGTTTGAGAGACAAATTGAAATTTATCCCCAAGCTTCTTGGATGGATTACCACCCAAACAGTTGTTTACTTTTTGTGGATTCCTTTCCGAGGGGGGAATTTTGAGGTCTCCCTGTGGGTGGCACAGGGTCATTTTGTCAAAAATGGGGATTTTTCACTCGGATACCAAAAAGAAATGGTTCTTTTGAAGATATTAGCTTTGGTGTGTTTTGCCCATTGGCTCGGGAATCGATACTTCAGCAATTCTTTGGCAGTAGAGGGCATCATCAAAAGACTTTTCAAAAATCCTCTAGTAGGTTTTTTAGGAGGCGCACTTTTTTCTTTGGCTTTCGTTGGAATCCTTCAATTTGCTTCCGAATCCAAAACCTTTCTGTATTTTGTATTCTAATGGCATCTAGATCTTTCGCTCTGGGTTTTGTTCTTTTTCTCGCTTTTATTGAATTTTTTCTTTTTGGAAAACTTCCCTTCCTTCTGCCCAATGAATCCCCGTGGAATACCAATCATTTTTTCAATTTTCTTTATGAGTGGGAAATAGCTAAATCGCCCAAAACAAAAAAGCGAGTATTGGTATTAGGTTCCAGTATTGCCTACTATTCCTTGGACAAAAAAGCTTTAGAAGAGGAGCTCAGGAAATCTGGAGTGGATTCGGAAGTGGTCTATCTTGCTTATGCAGGGAATAGCCCTTTGTATGTCTATCTGATGAAGTCTTGGCTGGATGCCTTAGAACCAGATCTAATTGTTTATCCCTTAAATTTCATAGATCTTAGACTTCATAGGACTTACGTGCTTTTCCCAGCAGGTTCCAACGAAACAGTAGAGGAAGAAACTTTAGTCCAAGACGCCTTGACCTTTATTGAAGCTCCTCAATCGCTCTGGATTTTCCCATGGGAAACCTTAAGGGAAGTTTCTATGCCTTGGGATAAAAAAGCGGAGTATTTTTTTAGCAGTATTTTTCGATTCTACCGATGGAAAAATCTTATTTGGGAAAACATCAATGTTTTATACCAGCATCGATATGGGAGAAATACAAGTTACCATGCTTATGCGGGTGTTGATATTCCGGAAAGAGTGAATTTTATGGGTTGGACTGGGAAGACCTTTAGTTTCCAAGCTATTCCCAATTACTGTCGATTAGGTGAAGGTTTTTGGATCGAGGTTCCACTTCCTATTCTCAAACAAGGACCCTTAACCATACAATTTTCTCACAAAGCCAAAACCTTTTCTTTCAAATTTGAGAAACCAGGCTGGAAGCAAGTCGTTTTGCCCAAGAATTTTTGTGAAGAAGGGATCACAAAAGGAGAGCTTTCTCGAACTTGGCTTGCTTACGAAGCGGATGGTACCTACTTAGATTATCACTACGACCCAATGGGAGTGCGCCTCACCCAAACCTTTGGGCTTGCCCATCCCAGAGCAAACTCCCAGTATCTAAGACCTAAAAGAAAAGAAGACTACCGCTACCTGGGAATGTCTGACAAAGAATACGAAAAGTATTTTAATTTTAGGCTTCTCGAGGGACTCGACAAGAGACCTGGCATTGGCTATCTCGTGGCTTTGGAAAAGGCAAAAAAGCGAATCGCAGGAGAAAGATTTAGATCTGTTTTTCATCTGCGCTACTTGGAAAAGTTCCTGAGAGAAACCAAGTATCCCATTTTGCTGATCAACAATCCTGAAAATCCGATTTCCTTGGATTGGTACGGAAAGTCTGAGTGGTACAAAGGTTATCTTAGTTTTCTAAAAAGTCTCGAATCCGACCAAGTGGAATTTTTAGATCTCAAGGATTCTCTGCCCATGCAAGGTTTTTCCGATTTTCATCATTTTACCTACCCTGGGATGGAATCCATGTTGCCGATTTATGCCAAAGCTATTAGAAATCGAATTTCCAAATGAGAATCTCTCCGTACCCTAGCCACAAAGGAATCTCATGGAAAAAACCAAAGTAGCTGTTCTGGGGGCAACCGGATCGGTAGGACAGCGATTCATACAACTCTTAGACAATCATCCTTACTTTGAAGTAGCCTACTTGCAAGCATCCGAAAAAAGTGCAGGACAAACTTACGGACAGGTCATGCAAAGTCGTTGGAAAGTTTCTTCACAAATTCCAGAATACGCAAGGGGGATGGTAATTACTACACCTAACTCAAAAGAAACGAAAGAGGCCGTTTTGGCTTTTAGTGGTCTAGATTCCTCCATTGCTGGGGAAGTTGAGACCCAGTATGCAGAGGCAGGTATTACAATTATTTCCAATTCCAAAAACCATAGGATGGATCCAAATGTTCCCATTCTGTCGGCAGAAGTAAATCCTGAGCACTTGGAAATTTTAGCGAAACAAAGTACTCCGGGCAAAATCATCACCAATTCCAACTGCACCATTATGGGAGTTACCATTTCTTTAAAGCCATTGCAGGATCTCTTTGGAATCGAAACCGTTTTCCTTTTTTCTATGCAGGCTGTCTCAGGGGCTGGCTATCCTGGTGTTCCATCTATGGATATTTTGGGCAACGTAGTGCCTCATATTGGAGGAGAGGAAGAAAAAGCTGAAATAGAACCACAAAAGTGCCTTGGTAAAGTGGAGGGAGATAGGATTGTGTCAGCTGACTTCAAAATTTCAGCTCATTGCAACCGCGTAGCTGTGTTTGACGGGCATACTGTGTGTGTCTCTGCGAAATTCAAAAAGAAACCCTTAGATTCGGAAATTCTCGAAGCGTGGCGATATTTTAGCGGAGAACCACAAAAATTAGGTCTTCCTAACGCCCCTAATCCTCCGATCTTGTATAGAGAAGAGGCAGATAGGCCGCAGCCTAGGTTGGACCTGGAAACAGGTAATGGGATGACAACGGTCATTGGACGATTGAGGCCTGACCCCATTTTGGATTGGAAATGGGTAGTTTTGTCTCACAACACCATTCGTGGTGCAGCTGGGGCAGCGATTCTAAATGCCGAACTCCTGATCAAAAAAGGATATGTTAGACCAAAATCTTCCTGAACTCAAAGTCTTGGACTACACACCGAGTCTCCAAAGAGCCCAAACTTTGGATGCTAGGCAAGACTTTCAATTCCGAGGGATATACAAGTTACTTTTGTCTGTTTTTGAATGGACCGAAAAGTTTTCAGCTAACAGAGTTTTGCCCACTGTGGAGAACTTGGAAAGTGTGAATTCCATCGAAAGAGAAAAAGCTGAAAATTTAGTAAATGAGCTTTGTTTTCGTCAAAACCCACCACTTCTCAAAAAACTAAATGTCGTTGAACTCTTGCCCTTGGATTCAGGTCCACCAGAAATATTGAAAAGTAGTTTCAAAATGAATACCGTGTTCTGTCGACCGATTACAAATGACGCGGGGAATGCCTATCGCTATGCGATCGGCTTGAATGAATCTTCTTCTATCGCTATCAAAAATTGGTTCCAAACCCGAAGAATTTATAGCGGAAAGGATCTGTTGAGAAACCAAATTTTCGATGCGATGACGCAAAGTAGGCTTTTGGATACTTACGCCTCTACTCAAATTGGCAATTTATTCCAATGCCCATTGGACAAAACCAAACAACAAAAAGATACGACAATAGCCATCCATCTCAAACCAATTCTCAAAAAATTGGTGGATGATAAGGTGCTATTTTTTCTGAGGAATGACAAAGCTAGTAAACCTGGCAACAAATCTATTTTTGTTTTCAACAAACAGCAAGAGATCCAAGAACGATTTGAAATTTATTTAGAATACGCTAAAGAAAAAATCCTGCCAGGTTTGATCAAGCTTGGAGTAATGAATCCAGTCGATCCAAATCAGTGGAGTAAGCCAGGGGATGTATTAAATGAGATGTATTCCTATATAAATGAGAGCTACGGCGAAGAAAAAACTTTGATGGAAGAATTGATCCTTTTCCATGAGATCATTGCCGCGGAGTTAGAAAGACAAGAAAAACTTCGAATAAAAGCTGAATTAGAAAAAATTCTGAAATACCTAGAAGAGGTGGGAAAGGTTGTTGAAATCAATTCGTTAAGAGTAGGAGGAGTCCCGCTAGAAGAAGATTTCAAGGCTATGGTTATTGCCAATAGCTCGGTGCTTTATCATGAATTTGCAGACGCGAAAGTTTACAATGAATTTCTCCTCCATAAGGGAGTAATCTCGAAGGCAATTGAATCTGCAAAACAAAAATATGTTAATAAGAAAAATGATATAGAACTTCGAATACTGTCATTGATGAATGTCTATCAGTTTATTGAAGATGAAGGCGGAAAAAGGATTCTACAAGAATTAGAAAACCAAAGCCTTTTTTCCTTTTTACCTTTTTTTACTAAATTGATAAGATCTCTATTCGGTTCGAGAAAAGTGCTAAACCACGAAGCTCAAATAATCAAAGCAAAGCTCAAAGCACAATTGAGTAAAGATCTCCAAGCCCAAAAAACAAAAAAAATTCAGCAAGAAAAGGAAAGAATCGCGCTTCAGAGAGTAAAAGAAAAGGAAGATCAGGAAAAGCTAGCAAAACAAAATTCCAATTCCCAGCAAAAATCCCCAGAAAAACAGGAAGAAGTCGAGGAAGATCCCAAAACAAAAGAAACTCTGGATTCTATTATTCAGTGGCTGGATTCGGCTTGGGAACAAGGAAAGTATCCAGATAGGGTCTACCTAATGAGTATGTTAGGTTCCAAGTCCACCGAAGACCAACTCATATTTTTCTTAAAAAAATTCGGGGGCAAGGACATCTACTCTTTCCAGGTTCGGAATCAGAATACCAAATATCCTTGGCCGATACTCATTTCCGCAACTTATTTGAAAAAAAATGGCAAAAAGCTTCTGGGAGAGGCAAAGGCCCTGGCAGAGAGCCTTAGGAGTGCCACAGTACCCGACCAAGAAAAATTCGATCTCGTGGATTCTTTGGTAGATTTCTTGGAAAGAACCTTGCCCAAGATAAAATCCTCATAAGACTGGGATATAAATGCCAGCTATAGAAGACATTCGAGCCAGAAAAACCAAGATCATTTGTACCATTGGACCTGCGACCAATTCTAAGGAAATGATTTTGGGACTTGCCCAAGCGGGCATGAATGTGGCCAGAATCAATATGTCACATGGCGATCACGAATTCCACCGTAAGGTGATTCGAACTATCAAAAGTCTGAACAAGGATGTCCTGCAAAAGCAACCGATATCGATTCTACTAGATACGCAGGGCCCAGAAATCAGGACGGGAGATGTGTCCAGTGATTTGCATCTCGAGGTGGGCGAAACTTTTACTTTTCATATCATTCCTGGTCAAGAGGCGGAAGCTTCAAGTGTTTTTGTAAATTACAAGGATATAGTGAAAGATTTGAAAGTCGGTGATAAGGTAACTGTTGATAATGGACTCATCAATCTGAGTGTGCTTGAGATCAAAGAAACTGAATTAGTATGCAAAGTTTTGGATGGAGGCAAGTTGGGTTCTCGTAAGCACATCAATCTTCCAGGGATTCGTGTGAACCTTCCTTCCATTACTCAAAAAGATCATAAGGATATCTTGTTTGGACTAGAAGAAGATATAGATTTTGTAGCTCTTTCGTTTGTGAGATCGCCAGATGATGTAATTCAACTGCGGCAGATCATCCAAGAGAAAAACCATCATGCGCAGATCATCGCCAAAATCGAAGACCAAGAGGCTGTAAAGAATTTGGATGAAATCATTCGCGTTTCGGATGGAGTGATGGTCGCAAGGGGAGACCTAGGAGTAGAGATTGAAATCCAAGAACTTCCAATTGTCCAACGAAGAATTGTAAAACGATGCCAAGAAGAGGGCAAGCGAGTTATAGTTGCGACACATTTATTGGAATCCATGATACAAAATCCATCTCCAACTAGAGCAGAAGTGACTGATGTTGCAAATGCAGTCTATGAAGAAGCAGATGCCATTATGCTCAGTGGTGAAACCGCAACAGGGAAGTTCCCGATTCGCTGTGTAGAGATGATGGATCGAATAGCAAGACGAATGGAAGCTTCTATCAACCTGGGTCATGCGAGTGCAAGAAAACCAAAAGACAAAAAAGAAGAAATGGCAAGATCTGCATCCAATTTAGCAGATTCCTTACAAGTTCCTGCCATCATAACTATAACGAGGAGGGGGATTACTGCGAACAATCTAGCCAGTTTTCACCCAAGGTACCCTATCATTCATGCGTTCACAAATATGACCTCCGTTAGAAGGAAGCTTTGGCTCACGAGGGGAGTGATCCCATATCGCGTGGACTTTTCGCAAGATCCGGAAAAGACAATCAAACTCGCTATTGAAGCTTTGGTCAAAAACGGTAGCTTAAAAGCTGGAGAGAAGGTCGTTATTCTTTCAGACGTTATAGCTGGTGAAGATCGAGTGGAGACTATCCAAGTACGCGATGTTAAATGAAATTTCGTGTCTTTTTTTTTATGTAGCTATTTTCTATTCCTTCCTTTAGATCTATTCCCCCAAACTCAAACGGGACAAAACCAAAATAAACCGAAATCTGAAGTCAATTCTCAACCACAAGTAGCTCCGAAACAAGAAATTCCTAGTTGGCTTGGCGAATTTAAGAAGTTAGATGAAGCTGAATTGGCGGAAAAGAAAGAGGGTTGGTATCTCACTGGACTGCCACTCTTTGGAGAAGATCCTGTAGCTGGGAGGGGACTTGGTGCCATCGGCAATCTATTCTACAATGGAACAAAGGAATCACCATCCTTTGCCTATGCGCCTTATGAATATCTTTTCACAGTCAGTTCTTATCGAACAAATAGAGGAACTCAAAATACAGCATTCGCTTGGGATGCTCCTTATTTTCTTGATTCCCCATATCGCCTACGAGGATTAGTTGGACATGATGTAAGTCTGAATAGCCAATATTTTGGGTTTGGATCGCAATCTCTGCAACCTCTTAGTTACCAAAGTCGCAATCAACCTGAAGGTCAAGTCTTTCGCAATGCCAGGTATCCCGATTACGAAAGTGCCAACGCATTCGGAACAAATAGAGGCCCTGGTAGGGAATTTGTCTCTACTTCGAGATACCACGAATATTACTTCGAAACAACTTACTCCCAATTCTTTGTAGATAAAACCATTTACAAGGTGTTCAGGATTTGGGGAGGGACAGAGCTATCTAAAAATGTTGTTAGACGATGGGATGGAACTTGGACAAGTGCCAGAGAGCCACTGACAGGTATTTCATTTCCTGCGCCAGAAAATACGACCAAAGTTACTGAGGACTCTAAGAATGAAAAAATCATTGGTTTAGAGGGAGGATACCTCAATTATGCTAGAGGTGGCATTGCTTATGATACTCGTGACTATGAACCTGATCCGGATAGTGGGATGTTGATAGAATATACCATAAATAGAGCGGATTCAAGAATAGGATCGGATTACAATTATACGAGACATACTGGGCAATTTAAGCATTTTTATCAACCCTTCCCAAAACTCTTTGAAGAATTTGTCATTGCACAAAGGGTATTACTGACCAAAGTAGAGGGCCAGGTTCCATTTTTTGAATATCGCTATTTGTATACGATAGATGGGTATATCAATGCTTTAGGTGGGAGTAATTCATTGAGAGGATATAGACAAGAGAGATTCATGGGCCCAGTTACTGGGTTTTACAACATAGAGTTTCGAATGAGGATGGGTAGCTTTCATCTTGGAAGTAATTTTTTTCAAGTATCAGTTGTTCCATTCTTTGATACAGGGAGAGTCTGGGATAAATTGAGGCAAATCAATACACAAGGTTACTTGTATTCTCATGGATTAGGACTGCGTCTGGTGTGGGATCAAGCCACTGTCATTCAGATGGATTGGGCTGTTTCCAGGGAAGAAAGATTGTTTTATTTGGATATAGGACATGTATTTTAAAAGGAGATAGCGATGAAAGTCATCTGGATAACAGGAGCTAGTTCTGGCATTGGGGAAGCATTGGTAAAAGTTTACTCAGAAAATAAAGAGAACCATATCATTCTTTCTAGCAGATCCAAAAAGGAATTAGATCGGGTTTTAAAGGAAACAGCTTTAGAAGATAGAGGATTTGTTTTGCCATTAGATTTAGAAAAGGATTTGACTTTTCCAACGATTGTTACCAGAGCCATCGCTAAATGGGGACAAATTGATGTACTGATCGGAAATGGTGGCATTAGCCAAAGGGACCTTGCAGAGAACACCTCAATGAGTGTAATTCGTAAGATTATGGAAGTGAACTACTTTGGGAACGTATCTTTGAGTCTCAAATTACTCCCTCATTTTTTAGAAAGAGGCAAGGGACATTTTGTAGCGGTATCTAGTGTTGCAGGAAAAATTGGGACGAGATTTAGATCTGCTTATTCCGCCTCCAAACATGCATTGCATGGATTTTATGATAGTCTTAGAGCTGAAGTCCATGATCGCGGAATTCGTGTTACCATTATTTGTCCTGGATATGTCAAAACCAAGATATCTTACAATGCTTTGTTGGGATCAGGAAAGGTGCAAAACAAAATGGACGATGTCCAAAACAATGGATTGGATCCAATCTATGTCGCAAGAGTGATTGTGAAAGCAATTGATAAAAGCAAAGAAGAAGTTTTGGTAGGAGGACTCCAAGAGAATTTGGGAGCACTCCTAAAAAGATTCTGGCCAGGACTTCTTTCAAAAAAATTAAGGACAGCCAAAGTCACCTAATGCCGATTCTAGAAGGAACAAAGAGAGGAATTTTTAAAAAAATTTTACTCGATAGTGATGGAAGAAAAAAAGAAGCTAAGGAGCTTCGGGAAAGCCTTTTGGCTCTCAGGCAGGAATGGAAATCAGGCGCTTCTGGAGTAAATATCTCTCTACGACTTTTAGTCTTATATCTGACTTTTCGTTTCCCAAATAGGGCATTTTTGTCCACGGGGAGGGCGATTCCATCTATAGACGATAAAGAATTCTTTTTATCAGAGGTTAGGTTTTTTGGAATTCCTGATTGCGTGAGGAGGTCCTTGTGTTTTTGGCTAGCAAATCCGAATCGTTTGCAACTGAGAGAGGAGGAGATAGATCCTGAATCTCTTCTAGATTACCAAGCGAATGGCAAAAGAGTGGTGGCTTTCTTTTGGGATTTGGCTTTGGAAGGAAGTTTGACTTTTGAGGGTAGGGATGCTCTTGAACACCTTCTCCATGACCTTTCTCATGCTTGGATGTTTTTTCGAGAGGATTACGATCCGAAGGGACAAATCGCTTTCTTTCAAAAAATGCAAAGAGAATGGGCAGTCTATTTACCAATGAGAGAAAAGAATGAAATATTTAAAAAGAAATCTGATTACTGCATATCAGATATGAATTCTCATCCCGCGCACCTAGAAGCTTATTGGAATGCTATTTGTCGAGAGGCAATGTGTTCTTCCTAGAGATTCTTATCTCTTGGTTCTTGGTGGGGTTGATCTGGGTCATTCAATTGGTTCACTACCCCAGTTTTGCTTATGTGAATGTTGGCGACTTTAGTGAATTTCATTCCTTTCATTCCTCTAGGATCTCAATCCTAGTCATTCCATTAATGATTTCAGAATTGGTTCTATCATTCTATCTTCTGCAGCAAAACTTTTCTATTTTTAGAACCATTATCTTGGTGCTGGTAATTTTGATCTGGTGCTCTACCTTTTTTCTGTCCGTCCCTATTCACAACCAATTGGCGATAGGAAAGGATGATAATTTGATCAGAAGTTTGGTTATTACCAATTGGTTTCGAACCATTTTGTGGACACTTAAGGGAATCCTTATTACTTTGGTTCGCTTCTTTTGAAGTACGTTATTTACTTTTTCTTATTCCTTGCTATACCTCTTCGTGCTGAAGTTTCAGTCAAAGTGAAGGTTCTACGCGGTTACTCGAGAAATCCTGTTGGGGGCGCTACGGTGATCTCCAAGGCCGGGAAGGCATCTGGTCTCACTGATAAATTTGGAGAAGTGAATTTGGTCTTTCCCAAAGTAGGTTTTTTCGAAATTAGAGTAGTATCTGGGGAAAGGATTGAGTCAAGAAACTATGAAATTCGTTATGCGGGCCAGGAGATACTGATATATCTCTCGGAAACGAGCAATTCAGGAATTGTTGTCCAAGGTGAAAAAGATAAGGTTGTGATAGGTCGGTATGGCTTATCTCAGGAAGAGATCAAGCGACTTCCTGGAGTAGCCGGAGATTCCCTCAAAGCATTGCAAACCATTCCAGGAATTGCGATTGGAGTACCATTGGGTCTTACACCGACTGTCTTTTCAGGTGCCATTGGAAATTTTGGCGGAGCACCTTACACTAATAGTAGCAGAGGAGATCTAACACTTAGAGGTGGTGGAGCTAGGCAAAATCTATTTCTATTTGATGGTTTTCTTTTGCCTTATGCTTTCCACCTAGGGAACCAATCTTCGGTTCTTAATAACAATATAATCAAATCATTCGATGTGTATACAGGCGCTTTCCCTGCAAGATATGGTTTCGCTACTGGCGGAATTATATCAATTGATGGGGTAGACAAAGTAGAAGAAACAAAGTCTGTGATCAATATTAATTTCTTTTTGGCGGATGCTTACCACCAAACAAAATTAATTTCTGGATTATCCATGATTGCTGGAGTAAGACAAAACTATCCCAATCTAGTTCTATTGCGTGTCTATCCCCAAGGAATTCCAGAAGATGCAAAATTTGCTCAATACAATGACTTTCAGGCAAAGATATTTTGGGATTTGAATTCTGACCACAAAATAGTTTTCCAAACTTTTGGTTCGCGGGATAGGCAAGCCTATACAAAACAAGTGAGTAGTCTCGATAGAGAGGGTGAGGATCCTAGACCTCCGATTGGATTGGATAGAATATTTCGAACAGATGGTTTGAAGTACATTTGGAAGGGCAAAAAGTTTCGAAATACAATCGCCCACTCTAGAACGGAGTTGAATGAATTCAACGAAGTTCGTTTTACTAATCCTCTAACCGGAGAGAATGTCTTTGGATTACAAAATAGAACGACAGATGTTTTCAATTTTACTGAAGCGAGATTAGAAGTGGAATTGATTGAAGAAATGCTCAAATGGGAATCAGGTATCCAAAATAGGGCAAGGGATGCTTCTTTAAAAGGTGAAAATATTTCTTCCAGAAATCGAACTTTTCAGACATTTTTTGATAACTTACTTGATTCGAATGCGACTTTTCGTTCCTTGATTGACGGGGATAGAGTAATTTATCAAGAGTTAGCTTTGTATACTGAATTCCAAGCGAAATGGAATGGATTTCGTTTCTCCCCTGGAGTAAGACTGGACTCCTACAGTGGCTCAAAGGAAAAAAATCTATCACCTAGAATCAATGGGGGGTATGTGTTTGAATCAACTAAAACTAGTATTTTGGGAGGTCATGGAATTCATTTTAATGCACCGCCTTCTATTGAACAGCTAAGTACGAAATCGGGAAATCCAAACCTCTTAATGGAAAAATCAGAGCACAATACAATTGGAATCAATCAGGAATTACCAAAAGGTTGGAATATCAAAGTTGAGGGCTTTCGCAATATTTTTGAAAATATAGTAGTGAATGATAATTATTCTAGGGATGCTTTTGCTCCGAACCAAGACCCAAGAATCTTAGTTAGAGATTTAAGCAGAGGAAATTATCAGCCATTTGTTGTTAGAAATCTTTCCTATTCCAATTCAGGATATGGCACCTCGGAAGGTTGGGAACTTTTTTTGAGAAAAAGTAAGGATCCCAAAGAGAGTTCTGGACTTTTTGGTTGGATATCGTATACAAATTCCCTAACAAAAAGAATCAATAACCAACCTAGAACAAATTCTAGTGATGTACAAAGACGTGATTTAGAAAATCTAACTCGTCGTCTAGTATTCCAGAATCAAGTCGGTACGAATCTATTCAATATTTATGAGGACGGTAGCTCAGAAATTATCTTTAATAATGATCGGATGGAGCTCTACGATTTAGATAGAACTCATATTCTCAATATGGTTTTTGGTTACAAATTCAATCCAGAGTGGCAATTAGGTGGAAGATTTCGGTACTTTTCAGGAAACCCGTATACACCAATTGTCAATGCACAAAGAGCAGGACAAACGGCGGCGGCTGGAATTACTCTATTCATCCCAGAGTATTCGCAAAATTTTAACTCGGATCGATTTTTACCGATTCATCAAATTGATATTAGATTAGATAGATTCATTTCGTATGATTGGGGTTATTGGAATTGGTATGTAGAACTTGTCAATTTTTATGGGAGGAGAAACCAAAGTGGAGAGAATTTCGATAATTTTAGAGCTTTCCAAAGGGGAGTGAATCCGAGTCCGATTTTTGATACTGTCAATTCTCCTTTCATTCAAACGGTCAGACCCGGAGGCAATTTGGTATACCTTCCACTTTTGAATTTAGGAATAGAGGTTCGCTTTTGAATTCGCAATCAAAATCATTTGTTCGAGAACCAAGATTTATTTTTGATGTAACTTTGATTTTTTCTATTTGGTTATTAGGATGTGGATCCAATTTCGAATCAGGTGAGGAAATCCAGCAAAATAGGATTAGGTCTTCTTCTTTGAGTTCTCTCATTTGGTTGTCTACTCAAAAGTCTGGGAACTGCCAAGTGACAAAAACTCAGACCCTAGGTAATACAACCAAAACAATTGAAACTTGCAATCGCAGAACGAGAGGGACTTGCAATGTGGATCCGTTACTTCTGACTAGTTCTGAATTGAATCTGATACTCTACGATGCCAACAATCTTCTAAAGGCCCAGGAATCCTGCAGAGAAGGCTTTTTGGCTTCGGGAATTTTGGTCCTGACTCCGACTACCGAAGAAGCAATAGATAGTCTGAAAAAAAACAACTCCTTTACTTCAATTGCTTCCTGTGAAGAATCAGGATTTTCATTATCAAAACCAATGGTTTCGGAGTCTGATTTGAATTTTCTACTTACTGCAAAGGGAAGGATTGGACAGGCAGCCGAAAGAATCATTGGATCCCCACGTTCCTTGCAATCCTCAATCGATAATGCTAATACCTGTTTGAATAAAATACTGATGGAATCTGAAAAAACTTTACTAAGGCAACTAAGACTAGGTGAAGTAGTTACAGAGATCGTAAAGCCCTAAATCTACTAACAATAACCAAAAAGGGATAGGAATTAATTCCTACCCTTGCCCTAATTCTTTTGCCAATAGTAGGTATACTTCATAGTTCCCTACCAGTCCCAAATGAGTCGAATTAACTTCTAGGTTGGTAGCATTGGGAGAGTAAATATCTTGCGATGAGTTCCAGCTAACAATGTTATCTTTTTTAGAATATATGGAAACTACAGGTATCTCCAAAGGTACTTGAAATCTTTCATCTATTTCTCTTTCAAGTTCGTCTAGACGAATTGCGAATTTTTTGGAATATAAGTCACCAATCGCAGTGTATTTGGGACCTCCGATTACAGGGGAGCCCAAAGTTATTACCTTAAATACTTTATCCTGATTCTCTCTTGCTGCTTCACGGGCGATGTAACCTCCCAAAGACCATCCCACTAGATAGATTTTTTGATTGGATTTCTGATATTCTTGTTGAATTCGATTCTTTACTTTTTCCAAAAGAACTGGAACATTTCCATCATTTTCTCCAAGATCCCAACCTATCGCATTGTATCCCAAGAACTTCAAATACAACCTTAAAGGCTTCATTATGATATCATTTGTTCCATATCCTGGAAGCACCATAACCGTTTGACATTGCCCTGTCTTGGGCAAATGGAGTAACTTAGGTGAATTTCTAAGTAAATCAGCAAATTCCAAAATGCTGAATAGTTCCTTCGGAATATTGTTCTTAGTAGGTATTTGGTAATGGGATCTATCGTGGTTTGTATTCATTTCTCTTTCTGTTCGCAATTCCCTAAGTTCTATTTTCGCATTTTTCATCGTAACCTCCATTTGGAACACTTGATGTTACCAATGGTCACATATTTTGAGATCCATTTCTTTTGTCAAGAAAAAAATGTCGCCACTGGTAACATATTTTTTAGACATGATTTGTGAGAAAAAAGTCCTACCACCACGCAAATTTGAAAAAGGCATTGTTTCTTTCCTGCCACCGCCAACTCAAAAAAACCGATCCTGAGCTGATTTCTCTGCGTGGTTTGGCAGAAGAGATAGGGATTTCACACGCCGCAATTTATCGTCATTTCCAGGATAAAGAAACTCTCCTAGAGCAAATGGCAACTTATGGTTTCCAGCGCTTGGTTGTATCACAAAAAAGAGCCTACAAAAAAGGTAAGAATCCTGAAGAAGGATTTTTGGAAGTTGGTTTGGCCTACATTCATTTTGCGATTCGAAACCCACACTATTACAAAATCATGTTTCTTTCCAAAAGAAAAATGCATTCCCCCGAGTTAACCAGAGCAATGCTTCGTTCCTATTCGATAATTATTTTTGCTTGTCGTTCCTATTTGCAATCGAAATCCAAAACTAATAATCCGAGAATTTATGCACTTATGGCTTGGTCCTTAGTTCATGGATATTCCAATCTATACCTAGAAACAAGCTTCCCTCAGGCTGAGGCTCAAGTTTTTCGACAAACGCATCGAGAGTTTGTGGAAAAAGTTCTTAGAAATATCCTTTAGCATTGGAGTAGGTGGTAATTGTTCTATCTCATGAAAATTTTAATAATTCAAAGCTTCTATCAGCTTTTGAGTAAAAATCTCTTTTCCTTTTGCATTGAGATGTATCAAGTCGTAACAATAAGTTCCATTGTCAATAGATCCAAGGGATTTTTGAAGATCTATCAAATCTAGTTTCTGTCTTCCATCAAGAGCGTATTTTAGTCCTTCTTCCCAAACTTTCATTTTATTTGAGTCATTATAAATAAAAAGTAAGCTGGAATAAGGAGCCATGATATTTGTTATTCGTATTCCCTTATCTAGAACTAACTTATAGTTTTTTTTGAGTCTGCGAAAGTAGCGATCTGATTCTGTAGTACTTTGAGATTCTTTAGGTACTCCTATAGAAACAAGACAAGTTTCATAAACCATTCGTTTGTGATCAGGATTGGAATCTGAAGGAATGGAGGTCTGTCCATTTGGTCCCAATCGATCCAAGCAGTCCTGTAAATCTTTTAGATGGTAACCTTCGATACTTTCTATTGTATCATTGTCATGGACCCAGGACGTTTTTTCTTCTTTTGATCTTTTAGATAGATATTTGATTCTATCTGAAGTATTCAAAAGAAAATCAGCAAAATCTTTTCTGTAGGAGATGGTTTTCAAAGATACGGATAGGAGATCCGTAACTTTAGATTTGTATTCAAAATCATAGATAAACTGATTGGATTGCCAAGGAGAAACCTCGGATAGCATCACAAGTGTTGGATCCGTCAAGGTATCCCTATCTACCCAAGGCATACCAGGTTCCATAATATGAACAATTTGTTTCACATTTGGAAATTCTGCGAGGTATTTTTGAAGAATGGCATGTTGGACTACCAATTCAGAGGCACGAACTGCAAGAGTTTGAACACGGATACCTTTTCGGGCGAGAGTTTCATTTAGAATAGGCAAGCTGATTCCCTCAAAGGCTATACTTGTTCCCAATACCAATACGTTGGGATTAAGACTTTCTTTGGTTTCAATTGCTTTTGAAGTAACTAAGTTGATATTTGCTGCATAGGAATTTTTTTTCAAAAAAGGCTTATAAAATCCTAATTGCAAAATCAATTCAAGTCCAATCAAAACAGAAAAAATAATAGCCCAATCTCTTTGAAAAAAAAAGTCTTTTAAAGCCTTTAACATACGCTTTCCTTCATCAAAATTGAAAATAGAGGAATGATTGATTTTCTGTTACACCAAACAAAAGTATCATAAAAGTATTCACCAGAACAAACAATGGGAATCTCCAATCTTTGTCTGAGATCATCTTTCCTATAGGTCTCTTGGAAAAATAATAAGAAGTAATATAGCAGATTATAAGTAAAATTCCAAATCGATAATTTTCATAACGATAGAGGGTCACTTCATTAATAAAAACCAAGGATTTCATCATTTCCAGAGCTTTTGTCATATTTTCTGCTCGAAACATTACAAAACCAAAGGCAAGACAAAACATAGTAAATATCCGTGCCCAAATGAGATAAAATCTCTGAGATTTCTTTTCAAAAAATTGAGGTAGACTAGTAGAAGAATACAATTTGTGACACAAAAGCATGAACCCTTGCCAAAGCCCCCAACTTACGTAATGGTATGCTGCACCATGCCATAGACCAGCAAAAAGCCAAGTCGCAAAGAGGTTTAGGCAGTATCGGAAAGGTCCAACTCTTGAGCCACCTAGCGGAATATATATATAATCCCTGATCCAGGTTGAGAAGGAAATATGCCACTTAGTCCAATGATCCGCAATATTTCTACAAGACATAGGAAAATTAAAATTTGGGTCAAATTGGAATCCAAAAATTCTAGCAACCCCAATTGCAATATCCGTATAACCTGCAAAATCAAAATAGATTTGCCAACCAAAAGCCAATGCCCCAGTCCAAATTTCTATTGGGTTGAGGAGGGCATGATTGGCAAAAGTATAATCAACGACTCGAGCTAAGTTGTCTGCAAACACAATCTTTCTTGTAAAGCCAATTAGTATCATACAAAAGCCCCAGCGGAGGGAATCAGCATCAACTTTAAGTCTATTGTCTAAATCTCGAAAAAATACTCCCGCTCTTACTATGGGACCAGCCACAAGTTGGGGGAAGAAGGCGACATACAATGCAAAGTCCAAAATCGATTTGCGAGGGCTCATTTTTCCAAAATAAATATCAATCGTATAACTCATACTTTGGAATGTATAAAAGGAAATCCCGACTGGCAGAACAATTTTTGGGAATTCAGTAATTTCTAAAATTCCTAAATCATTTATAACCCCTAATATGAAATTGGTATATTTAAAAAAACCCAGTGTTCCTATGTTGACCAAAAGACTTGACAAGAGACAGAGCCATTTCAATTGTCTTTTGTTCTTTAAATCTGCTTTTTCTATTCCAATTCCAGCCCAATAATCTACAAAAGTAGAAAATAGCAGAATACCCAAATAAGGATTGATGCCATAATTGCAATAAAGGTCTGAGATAACTCCTGTGCCGCACTTTATATCAGATGGTTCCCAACCCATATAAAAGTAGTAACTTGCTATTAGAAAAAAGAGTCTTTGCCATTTGTTTTGGAGCAAATTTCCAATAATTAAAGTGAATAAAAAGAAAATCAAAAATTGGGATGAATTGAAAAGCACTAGAATTTATTCCCATATATTTTTTCATTGCCCAAGCCAAACACATCTCCTTGAATTCCTTCCGTATAACCAAACTTAGGACCATAAGATCTAGGCAATGCCGAAAAGGAAAAATTCATTACAAACAGAAAAATTCCCATAGCAAAAAAAATGCAATGCCTTAGGGATCTAAAGAATCTAGGAAGAAATGAAGGCGAAATAGCTGCCAAACTAAAATAAGCAAGAATCCAAAGTCCAATAGTTGTACCAACCCAAAATTCCAAAAAATATCCTTCCCACCAAGTATAAAATAAGATGGATGGAACAAGCCAAAATACTAGCAGTAGCATTTCATTTCTAAATTTATGAATCCAGAACCGAATCCCAATAACAAATGAAGCAATTATAGATAACCAAAAAATTACATTGGTATTGTAAGGAAGATTTGCCTTCGTTAAAGATTGCGAAAAATCAACGCGAAATTTAGGTGTTACTGTTTGAAATACCAAAAAGGCATCTCCAATTCCTCTATAAAAAAATTGAACATAAGTTTTATCTCCCGGTGACATACCCCATCGCTCAATTGCTGCATAGAGAAACATCCAAAAACTAAAGTGACTTGCATCCAAGTTTCCTAAGCTTCTTTTCAGGATTATAAAACCAATAAAAAGATAAGATCCAATGACTGCAATACCTAAGGTAACTAGGTAAATTGAGATAGTGCGTAATTTACTACCTAGAGTAATTCCATTTGGTTTTAGTAAGATAGCCATTGGTACTATTCCAAAGTGAATGACGTTAGACTGATGGAAGTATATTGCAATCAAATTGAGGAGCCAAAGCCCAATCAGATGCAGAGTATGGTCTGGAGATTTGGAATAGCTTAAGGCTCCAAGATAAAGGATCGCTATTAGACAAGAGTGAATCAATGGAGTATCATTGTGAAGACTGTAGAACCAATAGGCTTGGGAGGATTGAATGCAAAATGCTATCAAAACAGCCCCCCAAAAGTCTTTTGTAATTTTAGCAAACATTTGCACGAATACAAATAGGAAAAGCATAGAAACTGCTAAAATTCTAATCCTCAAAACAAACATTAGGTCAGCATCTTGCCAAAACGATCGAATCCATTTCCAATAAAGTAAACCTGAAGATTCAAATCCCAGGTGATGAGGATTCAAAAAGACAGATTCCCAGCGATTTTTTCCAATATTCAATGCGTATACTATGGAATCCCAATCAAAAAATCTAGACAGATATCTCAGATGAAAAGTACCCAAAAGTATTATACCTAAAAATAGAAAAACCGAATAAAAAGCTTTCATTTGTGGGAGCGTATAATCCTCAGAGCAATTCGCAAATTCGATTTAGTTGGGAAGAAAAATGGAGAGCTCAGTTCGGTTCCATTTTGAAAAGTGAATTTCAGTTGATGCAATCCAAAGATCGTACGGAGTGTGCTCTGTTTCCAAGTCCAGTTTCCATTGATGGGAAGGGATCTCAAATCAGAACCAAATAATTTGGATTCCCAAAACCAAATAGATTCTCCAACTAAAGCCATTTTATTGTTGGCCTTATTCCATAGTATCGTCACATCCCAAATCAAAGAAACTAGTAAGTAAAACAAGCCAAAGCTGGTAAGATATTCATAATAAAGTTCATTATCTAAGATTGGTATTTTTAGAACTTTGGTCACTTCTAATGTCTGAACAAACCAAAATAGGAACTGACTGATTGTACTAACTGAATTGCTAAGAAACCAGACAGACAACAAGAAAAAAGCAAGTAAGATCAAATTGATATAAAAGGATGATTTTAAATATTCAACTGAATTGGAACCAAAAATAACATAATTTTTCTTTTTTCGAAATTCTCTCCATCGAAACCCAAGCTTCCACAAAATTTTTTTTAATTCCATATAGCATCCTCTATTTGTTGGGCAGTTCTCTCCCAAGACCATTTGTTTTTTGAGAAAGGGTTTTTTCGTTTTTGATTGATAGGATTCAAAAAGTAATGAAACATCCGAGTCCAAGCCTCTGTATCATTGGGAAGAGCGAATAAATCTGATTCTGGTTCGAGGATTTCTTCAAAGACATCCACTTTCGAGGCGGCACAGCACTTATCGGCTTGCATGGCTTCAAGTAAAGGTAAACCGAAACCTTCATTTAACGAAGGAAAGAAAAATGCGCTGCATCTTCGATAGGCTTCACTTAGAGTAGCATCTGATGGATTTTCCCAAAAAATAATCTTTGCCTTTAAGGCATCGCTCGATTGTAAAAAATCCAAAAGTTCTTTCCCTTCCTTTCCCCAACCTTTTCTTCCTAAAATCAAAAGTGAAAAAGTAGATTGTGACTGAGATTGAAACATTAAAAATGCATTGATTAGCATCTTAAGATTTTTTCTTGGTTCCAAAGTACCAACAGATAGAAAAAATGGAGTTGGAAATTCTTTGGTAGTATCGAAGGAAGAAGGGATTTTCACACCTGGATATACGACAATAGTTTTGTGGGCAGATTTCGGGAAATATTTATGAATTCCCTTTTCCGTTCTTCGACTCAGGCATAGAATTTTCCCCGCCTTACCTATGGATTGAGGGGATAGCAATTTGTGTTGCCAAAAATTCCACAAAGGCATTGTTTCAGGACTCATCAAAAAATTCAAATCATGATAATTTACTATATTTTCAAGATCAAAATAAAATGCAGGAAGCATCTGCAAAGTGCCCCAAAATTTATCTACTTTGTTATGTTTGAGTAAGAAAGGCAAAGCTAAATGAAAAAAAATAGGTCCAGGTAGTGAAACTTGTATCAGTCGAAGGTTAGGAAACTCCAAGAACTCTCTGAAAATAGGATGCAATGGCTTGTGAGAAAAAAGTAAAAATTGATCATCTTTTCTTTTTACCAAAAGAATCTTTAGCGTATCTGCCAAATAACGGGAATTTCCTGTAATTCCAAAACCCAAAGGACGAGCATCAATCCCTAATATCATATGCTCTCTTCAAAAGAATGATATAAAAGGCTATTCCCGTCCAAAATAAAAAAGAAATCATCATTAAGAATCCTTCGGTATTTGTGCCAAGAATACTGCGATGAAACAACAATGGGAGGAGGAGAATTGCAATTGTGAGAAATCGAAGATTTCCAAATTCGGAAAATCGGCTCCAAAAATACAAAATGGGAATAAGGAATACAACAAAACTATGAATCCAGCTGATACCATTCCAAAGACATGAGACAATGCATAGCATGGCAAAAATTTCAGAACTTTTGTTTTTTTGAAAACCTAAGTATAGCAAAGGAACTCCGAAGACAATAGTGAAGAGGCCTTGGATGTATTTAATTGATGTCAATTCAAGCGAAACTAATGGCAAATGATAAATAAATTGATTCTGTGGATCCGCAAAGTTGAAAAAAAGCTTACTTAAAGTAGCTCCCAAGCTCTGGTTGTTCTTCCAAGCTCGTACGGCTGGATTTGATAAAGCTTCTTGGAATACATGTACATACCATTCTTGGAAAGAGCTAAGTGCATAAGAAGAATCCATCACAAAGGGAAGTGCTAAGCAAAGGATAGAAGTTATCCCAAAGCTTACAAATGCCTTATAATTTCTTTCATAGAACAACCAGAATAAAAAAAGAATAGGCGAGAGTTTTACAATAACCGCAATACCTAGGCAAACCCCTTTGATCCAATCGTTCTTAAGGCAATAAATACATGCTATCAAAAACAATAGAAAGAATCCAACTTGGTTGTTCTGGGCATGATTTTCTAAATACTTATAGGAAAAAATCAAAGAAAGTATTAGAGGTAATCTATGTTTCACTTCGTTCTCCCGTATAACAAAAGAACTTCTTTCTAAGAGAAAAATAGCTCCCACCAAACAAAACCATTGGAAAACTGAATGAATTGCAGCGGAGTCTTCGTAGTCCAGATAAGTTAGGGGAATGAGTAAAAAAGCAAAAAAAGGAGGATAGATGTAAGTTCCAGTTTCTTTTTTCAGTTCTTCCACCTTTTGCCAAGTGTCCCAATCCATTAAGTTATGGATTGGAGTGTTTGACAGCTCTCGTGCCAGATCAAATTTGTAGAGGCTGTGGCCCTGCCTCATCCTTTGAGAAGCACGGTAGTAGTCGGAAAAATCTGACTTCCTTTGCGATTGGCTCAGTCCTATCCATAAAATAGAAACGAGCAAGAAAACGAGTAGGGCTCCGCTTGCCTTCATCCGCCCTAGGTTTTTCTTAACGCCAAGAGAAAAAACGAAAAAATGGATCTATCTCCCTTTGATTTCCACTTACCGGAAGGCCTCATCGCTCGCTATCCCGCCGAAAAAAGGGATGGTTCCCGTTTGCTCCACGTAGACCGAGGCAAGTCGCAATGGACAGATTTCGGTTCTTTCCGCGAGATTGCAAGCTTGCTTAGGCCCGAGGATGTCCTCGTCTACAATGAAACCAAAGTCTCGCCCCGAAGGATTTTCCTGCAATCCAGATCTGGGAGGAGGCACGAGGCTCTTTTCCTAGAACCTCGGGGTCGTTTTTGGATCGTTCTCTTGAAAAACCGCTCTAAGACGGAGAAAGGGCAAGTGCTTTCTTTGGAAGGAGGTGCCTTTGCTTTTACGGTTGCCGCTTGGGAAGAAGAATTCGTTCTTTTGGAGCCAGAAAGAGAAATCTCAGAAGAGGATTTTTCGCGATGGGGGGAAATCCCCATCCCGCCCTACCTCCAGAGGAAGGCAGAGGAAATCGATTCGGTCCGTTACCAAACCATTTTTGCCAAAGAGGCTGGTTCCGTGGCGGCTCCCACGGCGGGTCTCCACTTTACTGAGGAATTGAAGGCGGGATTGGAAAGGCAGGGAATTGCCTTCGTGCCAGTCTTACTGCGTGTGGGCTATGGGACCTTTCGACCTCTCACAGGGAAGCAAATGGAAGAAAAGAGGCTCCATAGAGAAGAAATCAATGTATCCAAAGAATCGGCTGAGATTCTATCCCAAAAAAAGCAATCTTCAGGGCGTATTTTGGCGGTAGGAACCACTTCCTTGAGGACCTTAGAAACCATGTATGACCCTGAAAAACGGCAGTTTCGGTCAGGGAAGGCCGAGACCGAGCTTTTTCTCATGCCTGGAGACCGAATCCAGAGCATAGATGGGCTGATTACAAATTTCCATCTGCCCAAAAGTAGCCTCATCCTTCTAGTAGCCTGCTTTGCTGGTCGGGATTTGGTGTTGTCAGCCTACGAGCACGCCGTCGAACAGGAATATAGATTTTTCAGCTACGGTGACGCCATGTTTCTGACTTAAAAGGCTTGCTTCCGCAGGTCCCTTGCCGATCCTTATCGTAGCGAACCCCACATGGTCTCTTCCCATACCTCTGCCTGGATTAGTGTTTTCTCAGGAATCGGGCTTGTCACGGCACTAGTGGTCGTTCCTACAAAGACCGAGAAGTGGGACTACGATTCTCCCTCTATCCCCAATCCAGGCAATCGTTCTATTCCGAGAAACTATTCCATTAGGGAAGAAAGGGAGCTCACCCTACAGACGAATCCTCTAAGATTCCAAGAAAGAGATTATACAATTGCCAAGACCTTGGACCAGTGGAATTTTCGAGCGGGTGATGCCTCGATTCCAGGTGCCTATTTTACATCGGATTCATCCCGTTATTCAATCGAATCTTCCAGCTTTGTCAAATTAGGTGGAAATAGTTGGGAATTGTCTCCTTTGAGAAGTATCAATTCTCATGAGGTAAAATTCCCTATCGTCGGGAATCTCGGTGGAGTCGTCCAAGGATCATTGACTGAATTTACGGACGGAAGGCAACGTCAGTCACGTTCCGTCTCTTTGGCGGGTTTGAGCATTGGTGGGAATAGTGATTTCTTCCAAGCAAAAATTCTAGCTGGAGATTTAGTCCAACAGACACAGTCTACTTATTCTAGTTTGGCGATGAACCAAATTAGACCAACCGACCCTCTCAAAAGAGAAGCGGAATCGCAGAGAATTTATGAATGGCAAGCGAACTTTAGACCAAGCGATTATGTAAAATTTCAAACAGCCATTTACAACCAAAGGCAAGAAAATACCCTGAATATCACCCAACCCGATGGAGGAAAACTATCTTTGTTTTTCGGTGGGAAGACCATGCAGTTGAACTTGAAGTACAACTACATGACCAATCGTCGGGCCTTTGGCGGAGGATCTGATTCTATTTTCAACCCAACCACTGACTTGGCAACTTTAGGTTTCTTGTTTTTCCTTGACCCATCTCAAAATTACTCCATTTACTTGGGCAATAGCTTCTACAATGTGTTCAACGATCCTTTGAATCGAGTGCGGGACGCCCAAGGCAAAACACCGAGCACCTTTTCTGCCTCTTTCCGAGGGAGGGCAAGAGATTCCACTTCTTTCTTCCTCAATTTTCACAACCAATTTTTTTATGATGGCATGATGCCAGGTCTACCAGGTACCCTGGCAGGCCAAGGAATGCGATTCCAAGGACGAACCTTTTACGAAGTGGGCGGTGCCCTTGGGTTAGAGATTTTCTTCTGATGAAAGGCATTTTTTGTGGGGTGCTTTTATTTTTCTCGCTAGGAAATTGTTTTTTATCGGAAGAAGAAAGACAACTCCGCCCCAATCCCAAGGAACCTGGACCTCTAGAGAGATTGGCTAGTTCCCTATCGGAAGGAGGAATACTCCCTGCCAAGGACAGACTCCTGGTTTTGAGTTTCACCAATAGCGATGGGAGTCCCAATCCCTATGGCAAAATCCTGGCGGAAAAACTTACCACAGAGCTCGTAAAGAGAGACAGATTTTACGTTTTGGATAGGATGGTGCACGATAGGATCCTCAAAGAACAAGGTTTGAGCCTGGAAACTGACCAAAATCTCGCCACCTTACGACAAATTGGTGCAGTGCTACAACTTCAATTTTTAGTCACTGGAATTGTTTCTCCTTACCAGGAAGGGGTATTTGTGAACTGTCGGTTGATCGATCTAAAAACCGGGCTAATACGAAAAGCGGAAGAGGTATTTGTTTTCACGGACGGTTGATCGAATTTAAGATTGATTGAGGAATCCATTTCTGAAAAATTCGACGAAGAGGCAAACATGGCATTTGATATAGAGATGATCCAAGCCCGCTATGCCAAGATGGCAGCGGCAATTGAGGCAGCTAGGAAGGTGGTTGGACGACCCCTGACTCTTACAGAAAAAATACTTTATTCTCACTTGTGGAATGGCAATGCGACTGCGGCTTTTCAAAGAGCCAAGGACTATGTAGATTTTGCCCCTGACAGAGTAGCAATGCAAGATGCTACCGCCCAAATGGCTTTACTTCAGTTCATGCAAGCAGGAAGGAAAAAAGTGGCAGTACCCTCAACCGTACACTGCGACCATTTGATCACTGCAAAAGAAGGCTCTCAAAAAGATCTCGAATTCGCGAGACAAGAAAGCAAAGAAGTGTATGATTTCTTATCTTCCGTTGCCAACAAATATGGGATAGGTTTTTGGAAACCAGGTGCTGGGATCATACACCAAGTCGTTTTGGAAAACTATGCTTTCCCTGGTGGCCTTATGATAGGCACTGATTCTCATACCGTCAACGCGGGAGGCCTCGGGATGATAGCCATCGGAGTAGGTGGAGCTGATGCCTGTGATGTGATGGCAGGTTTGCCTTGGGAGCTCAAATGGCCAAAGGCTATAGGAATTAAACTTACAGGGAAACTAAGTGGATGGGCAAGTGCCAAGGACGTAATTCTCAAGGTAGCAGGAATCCTAACAGTAAAAGGGGGGACTGGTGCCATAGTTGAGTATTTTGGTTCTGGTGCAGAGTCTCTTTCCTGTACTGGCAAAGGGACGATTTGCAACATGGGAGCTGAGATTGGTGCCACCACTTCTACTTTTGCTTATGATGCTTCCATGGAAAGGTATTTGAGAGCTACAAACAGAGCGGATGTTGCAGATGCAGCTAATAAAATTAAAGAGCACCTAACTGCTGATAGCGATGTTTATACGAACCCAAACAAATATTTTGATGAAGTGATCGAAATCAATCTTTCCGAGTTAGAGCCCCATCTAAATGGACCATTTACACCGGACTTAGCCACTCCTATTTCTAAAGTTAGGGAAATGGCAGCAAAAGAAGGTTGGCCTCTGAAAGTGGAAGTGGGCTTGATTGGATCTTGTACAAACTCTTCTTACGAAGATATTTCAAGAGCGGCATCCTTGGCGAAGCAAGTAGCGGAAAAGAATTTAAAGACCAAGGCAGAATTTACGATCACTCCAGGTTCGGAATTAGTTCGCTATACAATAGAACGAGATGGATTCATCAATGCATTCGATAAAATAGGAGCAAAGGTTTTTTCAAATGCCTGTGGACCCTGCATCGGAATGTGGTCCAGAGTAGGAGCTGAAAAGAAGGAAAAAAATACGATCGTTCACTCTTTCAATAGGAACTTTCAATCTCGGAATGACGGGAATCCCAACACCTATGCATTTGTAGCCTCACCTGAGCTAACAACAGCATTGGCAATTGCTGGTGATCTCGGCTTCAATCCTATTACTGATAGCCTAACTAATGAAAAAGGAGAGAAGGTCAAACTCGATCCGCCAATAGGAGACGAGTTGCCAGGCAAGGGCTTCACGGTCGAAGACGCTGGGTATTTGGCTCCAGCTCTAGACGGATCGGGAGTTTCTGTATTAGTAGATTCCAAATCGGATCGTCTGCAACTCCTTGCCCCCTTTGCTCCATGGGAGGGCAAAGATTTGATAGGGCTTAAGCTTCTTATCAAGGCAAAGGGCAAATGTACTACAGATCATATCTCGATGGCTGGACCATGGCTCAAGTTTCGGGGGCATTTGGACAACATTTCGAATAATCTCCTAATCGGGGCTACCAACTTCTTCAACGGCAAAATCAATGAAGTCAAGAATCAGCTAACTGGAAGTTATGGGCATGTACCTGCGACGCAGAGGGATTATAAAGCGAAGGGAATTGGAACTATCGTAGTCGGGGATGAAAATTACGGGGAAGGGTCTTCTAGAGAGCATGCAGCTATGGAACCTAGGCATCTGGGAGTTAGAGCGGTCTTGGTAAAATCCTTTGCGAGAATTCATGAAACCAACCTCAAAAAACAAGGTATGTTGGCATTGACGTTCGCCAATAAAGATGACTACGACAAGGTTCAAGAAGATGATTCTATTGATATCATTGGCTTGACCAGCTTTTCATCTAACCAACCTTTGATTTTGGCTCTGCACCACAAAGATGGCTCCAAGGATGAAATCACTGTAAATCACACCTACAATGCCCAGCAAATTGAGTGGTTCAAAGCGGGAGCGGCTTTGAACCTCATGAAGGGCTAAGGGATTTCCTTCCCTTGGAAAGGAGGGAAGGAATGTTTCTGTGGCTGATTCTTCCTTTGAAAATCATTATTGGAAAGTGATCTATGGTTCTGGACTGGACGTAGATGGATCTTTCAATTCAAAAGAACACGCAAAGTATCTCCATAGTCTTTTCTCTCTAATGGGGATCACAGTAGGTAGGATGGCTGATTTGGGATTTGGGAAGGGTCAACTACTCAGGTCCATGGATCATGTATTCAGACCTAAGGAAATTTGGGCCTTGGACATTTCTAGAATGCGTGTCAATTCCTTACAAAAAAGCAAGTGGTTTCGGGATAGAAACTATGTGAGTGTTGAAGAAGGAGATTTGGTAAGATGCCCTAATAAAGCTCTAGGAAAAAAGGTTTATGATTTGGTGATTCTCAATTCAGTTTTACAATACTTGCCACAAAACGAAATTCCCACTGTCTTGGCATGGCTTGCTTCCCATTCTAGATTTGTATACATTACTGTCCCTACTAATATGGATTATATGGCGATGAAAAAGGAATTCGATTTTGATGACCCCTATGCTAATTCTTACTCTAAAGAATCGCTCAGAGCATGGATTGGTAAGGACTTTGAAATCGTATCATTCAATCTTTTGCAAAGCAAAAAATTTGATCCAGTTTTTCGTGAGGAGTTGTTCCGTGTTTAAAAATTTCCCTTACTACCTTTCTATTTTTATTTCTTTGGCTTCTTGCAATTCACCTCAAATTCCAAATCAAAATATTTTAGTATCGGATACAAATAAACCTTTAGTGGTATTTGTTCCAGGTTACAGAGGTTCTGTGCTCAAGGATAAGAATGGAGAACAGGTTTGGTTCACCGGAATGCAAGCAATAGCTCTCTCAACTCCTGATTTGCATTATATAAGAGGACACTTATATGAACCAGTAGAGTCAATACGGCGCATCACTTTGATTCCCAAGATAATTTCTGTTGATTTGTACGGCCCTTTTTTGGAGAGGTTTGTGGAGGAGAAAGATTTTCAATTGGTTGACTTTGCCTACGATTGGAGAGTAGACAATTCGGAAACTGCAAACTCCATCATTGAATTTCTAAAAAAAGAAAAGAAAAATCGCCCTGTTTATCTAATAGGTCATAGCAATGGCGGGCTATTGGCCCTCTCTGTGACACTCAAATCTCCTGATTTGGTTCAAAAACTAGTATTAGTTGGTGCTCCAATTAGGGGCGGTATAGGATTTATGGAAGATTTGAATTTGGGCAATACCAATGGTTTGAATCGCAAAATTGCTAGTGCTTGTGTTGTTCAAACATTCGATTTACCCTATGCATTCTTCCCCTTGTCCAAAGAATTCGATGCCAAAAACTTGCTCTTAGATGAAAATGCAAAGGCAATGGAATTTTCTTTTTTCCAAGCTAAGGGATGGAAAGATCTAGAGTTGGGTCCGTTTTCTCCCTTGGGTAAATCATGTCCATCCACGTTAGATGAAAAAGGTTTACAAGATAAATTGGATCGAGCACAAAACTTTCGTAAAACACTTCATCTGCCTTTAAAAAACCCAATTCCATTTCTGGTAGTAACTGCAAAAAATCGTCGTACGAGGACTGGAATTAAAAAGACCATTTCGGGTTGGGATTTTGAAAATGGATCTTGGGGAATCGGAGATGGTAGAGTAGTTTATCAGAATAGTCTACCAAAAGAACCTCACGAGGAATTTCTTACGGAAAGAGATCACATGACTCTACTAACCGATCCAAAAGTTTATGACAAAGTTTTGGAATTTTTTAAAAAATAATTTGGAGTTTATTTCCCTGGCTCAGAATTCGTTTGCGAACTTGCATCAGTTGAGGGATCGATTTTCAAGTAATCTTTTACTTTTTCTATTAATCCTGATTTTTTTGCTAGGTGAAAGGCCCTTTCCCAAAATCTCAATTCCCTTTTAAAATTGCCCCATTCCAATTCTACGTCCTGTCTTCTGATTTTGAGTAGAAGTTGCAATTCTCTCAAGGAAAGGCTTTTAGGCTCCACTGAGTCCGCTTTTGTGTGATCCAGGAGAGGATTGAATTTCATTCTTTTGTCGAGCTCCCCATCAAAAACAAAAAAGCAAAAAACATAAGGATAAGTCCTGTTAGACCACTTGCAAAGATTGGATTCCCCCCAAAAACATAAGTTTGTAAGGTCAAAAACAAAGAGTAACTGAGATACAACAAGGAAAAGAGAATCAAAAAGATAGAGAGGGAACCACGGAAAACAATCCACAGCATTTTCCTGACAATCACTTGTAGGTTTTTTTGGACGTAAACGATCATGACCTCCAAATAGGAGGCAAGTTTATCTAGTAGGGTTTGGAAAGCCCCGCGGATTCCGCCCTTTTTACGAGTTTTTGGTTCTTCTTCGATCAAGAGTGAGGGAATCTAACGACGTTTGAACATCCAGCCAAGAGCAATCCCAATACCCAGCCCCAGGCTAAATCCGACTACCGCAGCTTTTTGAGGATTTTCTTTGACATAAGTCCCGACAGTATCAATGACTTCTTTAGCTCGTAACCCAGCTTCTTCACTCACCTTACCTAACTTTTGTTTGATATCTGATACTTGTTCCATGTACTTCTCCTTGGCAACGGATTCGATCTCTTTGGCTTTTTTTTCATACATTTTGATCTCTTCAATTAAACTTTTTCCCTTCAATGCTTCTTCCATCTTATCACTCCGGTAATATGATACTATCGTAATTGTCGGTAAATCGGTAGCCAATGCCCCAAATTGTTTCTATCCATTCTGGTTGGGCAGAATTCTTTTCTAATTTAGATCGGATTCTTTTGATATGACTGTCAATCATTCTTTCGAACCCATCCCATTCCACACCCCAGATTGATTCTAAAATCATTTCTCTCGAAAAAACCTTCCCTGGACTGCCAGCTAAGAGCTGCAAAATATCAAATTCCTTTCTAGAAATATTAATGATATTTTCATTCAAAGTGACTCGCCTTCGAATTGGATCGATCTTCAGTATACCACGAACGACTTCACCTTGTTGCGGCTGTTGTGGTTTTATGCCCTTTTTATCCCATCTTCGAAAGAATACGTCCACTCTAGTTTTGAGCTCTCGGACAGAAAAAGGTTTTGTGATGTAGTCATCTGCACCTAACTCTAACCCCATGATCCTGTCAATTTCCTCGGTTCGCGCTGAGAGGATAAATATAGGAGTATTTTCATCGGTTTTTCGAATGGTTCTACAAATCTCCATCCCATCTATGTCGGGAAGAGAAAGGTCCAGCACCACTAGATCGGGCTGCGTTGATTTATAAAACTTTAGGCCCTCTTCTCCAGTGGCAAAAACGGAAGTGGCAAAATGGGAGCTTTCCAAGGACTTACGGATCAGGTGTCCGATGTCTGGGTCATCTTCAATAACGAGAATGTTTTTCATTTTTCCCTTGCTTTCCCAATCACGATGGGCTTTCCTCTCCAGAAAAAAAGTAAAAAACCTTCCATGCAACCGAATAAAGATCCCAAAGCCTGGGCCTGTTTCACCTTTTATGGTTCTAAATGCAGACCAAATTGGATTTCAGAAGAATCTGGCCTGGTTGCGGACTTCCAAGTAGAAGAACCAGAGCCTATCTGGCAATTGAATTCACGGCTCCCCGCAAAGAGCCCGCTTTCCGAGCACCTTTGGGATATATTGCGTCGCGTCGCTCCAGTTCGGAAAATCATCAAAGAAATTGCGAGTTTCACCGATGCGACAATCTATGCTTCCGTTGAGTTTTCAGGGCCAGGAAGAAATGGAGTAGTATTTGAAAAGCGGCTTTTGCTTCTACTAGGGGAGTTAGGAATCGCCTTCGAGCTCATGCCCTGGGATGGAGATAGGCTTTAGGTCTCTATACATATCGCCCAAAGGATAGAAAATTTTTTCTATATGGAACCGATGAGCATAGTGATATATTGAAAAAGGAAGATTGATGACAACTAGCACTCGTTTCTTTACTTTCAGGTCTATTGCCAAATGTATTAAACGATTTAGAAAGTAATGTGGAATTCCATTGAGATTCTCAAAGTCAATTTGTATATGATTGCGAGTTTGGAAAAAGAACATAGAAATGACACCTTCTAATTCCTCTTCGACGAGCTCATCCCATTCTTGTTCAAAAAATGAAATCAAAAAGGCATTGGGGATTTCGTGGATTTCCAGTGTTGAATACTCTCGAGCCATTGGTTACTTTTGATGCTCCCTATTTCAAAAGAAAGACAAATATTACGATCTCTATTTCTAAAAGAAACACGTATTTTCTTAGATGATCATGAATTTCTCGAAGTAGATACTCCAGTATTACGACCCATTCCTGGCATGGAGCCCCACTTGGATCCTTTCTTGGTTCATAGTCCTTCTTTCAAGGAAAAAGGTTATTTGGTAACTTCTCCCGAATATGCTTTGAAAATGGCACTAGGCACAGGACTGGACAAAATTTATGATATAGCTCATGTTTTTCGATCCGGAGAGATAGGAAGTGCCTTTCATAGTCCTGAATTTTTGATGCTAGAGATATATGCCGGGAATTGGTCACTTTCCAAAATGACTGAATTTGTTATTTCCTACTTCGAGCATTTGGTGGGGAAACTCCCCAGTAGCATTGGAAAAATACCCACAGTCCAAAGGAAGAAATTGAGGGAACTTTTCCAATCTTATGCCAATTGCGATTGGGACAGAAATAGTTTAGAGAAAGCAATAAGAGATAAGAATCTAAGTTATGCGCCTTCCCAAGAAGGTGATCTCTATGAGGACCTTTTCTTTTTGGTATTTTTGAATTTGATTGAACCTCACACGAAAAATGGGATATGGATTTTGGAAGGCTACCCACCGGAATGCGCGAGCCTTGCGAAAGTCTCCGATGGCGAAGCGGAGAGGGTGGAAATCTACTGGAATGGAGTAGAAATAGCCAATGGATTTTTTGAACTAACGGATCCCAAAGAACAAAGAGAAAGGTTCCAAAAAGAAAGGGAAATCCGGAAGTCCCTGGGAAAAGAACCCTTTCCCTTGGACGAAGACTTTTTGTCTTTTTTAGAAAATGGGTTTCTTCCGCCTTCCTCGGGGATTTCCATAGGAATGGATCGACTTTTCGGTCAAATCCTAGGAGAAAAAGACCTACGAAATTCCAGTCCCTACTGGCAACCTGGGCTTTGAGGTATCTTGGAAATTTTTGCAGAGATTCGGTCTTTCCCCAAAAAAAAGCGAAGAAGAAAAGGTCGGAAGCCATTTTTCTGTCAGACACTAAGGAGATTTCAATGAAAAAATTAGCATTGCTTTGCGCTACTGCTGCTCTTTCTCTCGTAATCGCTTGTGGTTCCTCTGAAGTAAAAACTGCAGTGCCACAACCAACTCCACTTTCTGGTAAAGGAACTATTGTAGCTCTAAAACCAGCTGGATTTGCACTCGAGGCCGAGGGTGGTAAGCGCTACAATATCACCAATGCAGACAAGTTGGACAAAAAAGTCCTAAAAGACAAGGCGAAAGTCGAGTTTTCAGGATCAGTTGCCCCAGCTGGTGATGCAATCGAAATAACTAACGTTAAGTAGGTTTCTTTGAGAAGCCTTGCCCTATTGGCAAGGTTTCTTTTTCTCTGTTCCCTTACAGCTTTTAAGTCGGTCTAACTCTTGATGACTAGCCTTCTTCGCTCCCTCTTTCCTCTCTTTTTTTTCTTTTTCACTTTCTCTCTGCGATCCCAAACAACCGAGCTAGCTACCTTTGCAGGCGGGTGTTTTTGGTGCATGGAACAGGCATTTGAGGGAAAGGTTGGAGTACTCTCAGTTGTCTCTGGTTATTCGGGAGGCAAAGAAAAGAACCCCAGTTACGAAGAAGTTTCCGGAGGCTGGACAACTCATAGGGAATCGATTCAGGTCTCCTTTGATCCGAAGCTAATTACCTACCAAAATCTCTTGGATACCTTTTGGAAAAACATTGATCCGACCGATTCGGGTGGTCAATTTGCTGATCGGGGGGACCACTATAAGACTGCAATTTATTTCCATAACGAAATCCAAAGAAGACTTGCTAATGAAACCAAAGAGGCGCTTGAGAAAACCAAGACCTTTTCCAAACCAATACTAACAGATATATTGCCCTATACGCAGTTTTATCCTGCGGAAGAATACCACCAAGATTATTACAAAAAAAATCCTGAATCTTATAAACGTTACAAGATTGGTTCGGGAAGAGAAGGGTTCTTATTGAAAATTTGGGGAACCTCGGGAAAAACGGGAACAAAGGGGGTCGGACAGGCCTCTAACTCCAAGAGCCAGAAGTACATGAAGCCAAAAGCAGATGAATTGAAAAAAAGATTAACTGACCTGCAATACCGAGTCACTCAAGAGGATGGAACTGAACCTCCCTTTCGCAATGAATTTTGGAACAACCATGAAGCCGGGATTTATGTGGATGTCGTTTCTGGAGAAGCTCTTTTCAGCTCTTCAGACAAATTTGATTCTGGTTCGGGATGGCCCTCTTTCACTAGACCAATCCAAAAAGAAGTGGTGGTAGAGAAAACCGATGGTTCCCACGGCATGGTTCGAACGGAAGTACGCTCTTCCAAAGCAGATTCTCATTTGGGTCATGTATTTTCGGATGGTCCGAAGCCAACAGGATTGCGCTATTGCATCAACTCAGCTTCCCTGAGATTCATACCCAAGTCAGAGCTACAAAAGGAAGGCTACGGGGAGTATCTAAAGCTTTTTGAGGCCAAATAGGAACTAAGCCCAGAGGTCTACCAATTCTTCTTGGTTTTCTCTTCTTAGGCCCATGAGCCTTTGTTTCAGAGAGTGCATTGCTTCTCTGGAGACGTCCCTTTTCCATCGAACCTTTCTTCGGGTTTCGTAAATGTCCAAAGCTAAGGAAAGAAGCGTCTTTTCGGTGCGAGACATCATCGCTCCGTACAAGGCATTCATCATTGGACCAATCTGGTTCGGAGTGTCGAGTTTTAGGATTTCGGGGAGGCTCAAGTCTTCCACATTTTCCAAAGCCCAAATTTGCAAGGACAAGGTGGCGATTCTTTCGAGCTGGCTTATTTCTTCTTTCAAATTGCGTGTCGTTTGCTGTTTGAAGAAACGAATCCGCTTTTGCAAGTACTGCACCAGTTCTTTTTTTGGGATACCACGGCTTTGTACGTGTGACCATTCGGAACGAAGACCATCTAGTAAGTTTTCGCCAAAGAAATTTGATCCTTCTTCTAACAAATGTATGCAAGCTGGTTCAAATAATTTCATTCTAAGTCGTAGGGACTCTGCGTCTCCAGCAATCATATTCACTGGGGCTACGGTTTCGAGTGGCTGAAGGGCTTGAGAGATGGATTCAACAAAGCTGCCTTTCATCTGATCGGTGCTATGTGCCAAAAGAAAAAAATTCAAGTCTGAGTCGGGAGTCGCATCACCTCTTTCCCAAGATCCGTAAAATAAAATTTGAAATGGCTTATGAGAAAAAACCATCTCCAGCTCATCTAATACTTTTCCGTATAGTCTTGAGTCGAGTGATTCTTGTCTCATTCGAAAAACAACTTCATCCTAGATAGGTTTTCAAGTATAGCCTTAAAAGCTTTGTCCCTCGTCTCTATATCTGGAAAAGGTAGAGATTTGATGTTGTTGAGGTCGTGATAAATGATCTCAATAGTAGGATGATTCGGGTTTCTCTTGATAGAGGCAATATAATCTAAGTTGATGACTTCGGTTTCCCCAAGTTTCAGCCACATACAATTAGGCTAGGCTAATCCGATCGACACAGTTCTCCATTCTTTTTTTTCCTTTTTTTTAAAACAATTCCAGGGAGGAGTAGATCCATTGGTTCACTTCTTTACCAAGTTCCTCTAAATTTTGGTTTACAGATTTTTCGACTTCTGTCTCAAAAACCAAAAGAAACCCATGATAAACGGCTTCCCAGCGAAGGTAATTCTTGGATTCTAAAGGGAGAATTTGTAGCGAAGCTCGAAGCTTTTTCTCTTGGAAGTAAAGGGTTTTGGTTTCGGGTCCCCTTGTATTTCGGAGGTATGGGAATCTCATCTGGTTGTCTTGGTTTGTTGAAGAAATACGAAGCCAGGAAACTTTCGAATCAGGGAGTTGTATTTTGTAAGTGTTCCCATTCTCATGCATTTGCCCTGATTCTAACAAAGAATAAGGTTGTTTTGGAGACCAGGCTACATCGTAAGTTAAACGAAGGGAACGGACTGCACTCCCAATTTTTTCAAAGGTTTTGGGACGGGCATTGCAATTGGAAAAAATAAAAATTAGGAATAGAATTCTAATGCTCAACATCAAAAAGTTCTCCCTTATAATTTCGAAAAACATAGCTTTTATCTTTTCTTTCGACCAAGTATTGAGGAAAGAGAGGTATTTTACCCCCACCTCCTGTCAGGTCTTTTACATACAATGGGATATTGATTCCAGATGTTCTCCCTCTCAGAGTTTTCCAGATGCCTATGCCTTCTTCAATAGGCACAACAAAATCAGAACTTCCAAAAACTTCATCGCACTGATGAAGGTAATAAGGTCTGACACCACTTTTGATTAGCCTAGAGTGTAATTCTCCAAGAATTTCAGCTGAGTCATTGATCCCTCTTAAAAGTACGGATTGATTCAATAATATACTATGTCTCGCCAATCTAAGAAGCTGCGAAGTTGCGTATTCTGTTAGTTCTACTGGATGATTGAAGTGAGTGACAATATAAATGGGGAAATATTTGCCCAGAATTTCAAATAATTCATCATCAAACCTCATTGGTAATGTTACAGGGTACCTAGTATGAATTCGAATTTGATTCAAATGTGGGATTTGTCGGAGAGAACCCAATAAAAATTCTATTTGTCCATTGGAGAGAGAAAAGGGGTCGCCCCCTGAGAGAATGATTTCTTTCAATTCCTTTGTTGATTCTATATAATCTAAAGCCAATTCCCATTCATTTTTGTTAGGTGTTTCTTTGGGATTGGAGACTTTTCTTTTTCTAGTGCAAAATCTGCAATAGACTGCACAGGTATGGGAGATATACCAAATAGCGCGATCAGGATAACGGTGGGTGAGTCCTTTGACAGGCATGTGATCTTCTTCAGCCAGAGGGTCTTGGGTTTCGTTGGGTTTGTGGAGGAGTTCCCCTTGTCTCGGCAGGAACTGCAAACGTATGGGACATTTTACATCTACTGGATCTGCTAGGGACAAATAGTATGGAGTGACCGAGAAGGAAAACTGATTTTCCGCCTGCACAAAGACGCTTTTCTCTTCCTCACTTAGGACAAGATGAGCATTCAGAAATTCGAGCTTTTCAACTCGATTTCTCATTTGCCATTTCCAATCGAACCAATCGCTGTCTTTCATGCTCGACCCTGACCATAGTTTATTGACACTGGAGGGAGTCCCTCGGATTTTACTCTGGAGATTGAAATTATGAGACTTGGTATCACAGAAGTTAAAAAAGGTATGATCCTCAAAATCGAAAATGAACTCTATTCCGTTGTCAAATCTGAGTTCGTAAACCCTGGAAAAGGCTCAGCTTTTATCCGCACAAAATTAAAGAATATCGTAAGAGATTCCTCCATTGAGAGAACATTCAAAGCTGCAGAAACCCTGGAAAGCGTTGAACTGGAACGTAGAAGGATGCAGTATTGTTATGCGGATGGAGATAGTATTGTTTTCATGGATGTCAATGATTACGAACAAATTCCCGTTTCTAAAGATTATGTAGAGGACATTCTGCCCTTTATGAAAGAAGAGACCGAGGTTGAAGTATCATTTTACGAAGAAAAACCAATTGGGGTTACACCACCTAACTTCGCCATTTTAGAAGTCACTTATGCAGAAGAGGGACTCAAAGGTGATACAACAGGGCTTGCTCTCAAGCGAGTCACTGTGGAAACAGGTGGTGAGATAAATGTCCCCATTTTTGTAAAACAAGGCGACACGGTGAAGATCGACTTAAGAGATTTGACATACGTCGAAAGAGTCAACAAATAGATGACAGATACTGTAGAACGCCTGTCCGAGCTTTCAAAAAAATACTACGAAAAAGGTTGGATGCTGGCAACAGCAGGAAACCTTTCTTTTCGTAAGGGAGAGGGTTTCTGGGTAACAGCCTCAGGGAAGCCCAAAGGGAATCTGGCATCAAAAGATTTTGTTTATGTTCGAACAAAGGACGGAGAAATCCTTCAGGCAGAAGAAGGCAACCGACCCTCACTTGAAGCTTCGATCCACAGATCTATCTATTTGGCGAAAGGTGAGGTGGGGGCATGTCTCCACCTGCATACTGTCAATTCAACAATTTTTAGTTTGGGTTTGGACTCTAACACACCCTACGCCCTTGCCCCCATACCTTCCATAGAAATGATCAAGGCTTTTGGGATCTGGGAAGAAAAGCCGCAATTGTCCATGGTAGTTTTTTACAATTATAGCGATGTCCTTAAGATTAGCAAAGCTGTGGAAGATTTTTTTAAAAGCAATCCCCAATATCCATTGCCATTTTTACTTATTGAGGGTCATGGGCCAACCATTTGGGGCTCTGACTTGAACATGGCTAACCAACATTTAGAAGCCACGATCTTTTTGTTTGATGTAATAGCTGCAATGCGATGATTTTTATTTTAGGAGCTGGTAGCGGGATTGGATCGGGATTAATGAAATCGCTAGCCAGCAATGGTCCCATTGGTTTTTCACGACGAGGAGAAGTGTACGAGGAATTTTCCAAGGGCACCAACCACAAATTTGATTTTACTCTCGAAAAAGATTGGGAACATTTCCAAAAAGTATTTATATCCTCTAACCTTGGTAGTGAACCCATAGTAGTATATTTTTTACATGGAGATGGTTTGTTTGGTCCTATAGAAAAAATTTCAATTTCTGATTTTGAAAGGCATTTTAAATTAAATGTAACTTCAATTTTTCGATTCACCAAAACAATTTGGGAAGAATTACAAATAAGACCAGGATCCTCTCTTATTTTTGCAGGTTCTACTGCTAGTAAAATAGGTTTTCAACATAGTAGTCCTTATTGTGCATCAAAACATGCCATTAGTGGTATGGCAAAGGCTCTGCGAGAAGAAGGCAAGAATTTTGGACTCAAAGTCACCATAAGTTACTTAGGTGCCATAGCAACAGACATCTGGAATGGTAGAGAAGGATTTGATCAAAATGATATGGTGGCCGTAGAAGATGCTTGCGATTTTTTGGCTAAATTAGCATTCTTACCAGAGTCATTGTTTTTAGAAGAAGTGTCTATCCTTCCTCGCAAAGGCATATTGTAAAGTCATGCAAGAAAATGAATCTATAGTACTTGTTACTGGAGGCAGTGGAGGGATTGGTCGGGCAATCGTCTCTCATTTGGCCCAGTCGGGATATTCAATTTGGAATTTGGATAAGGTAAGACCCAAAGATCCGATTTCTCAAGAAACATATCGTGAAATTGACCTCACGGAAGCCTTGTTTGTAATGGAAAGATCCATTCAAAAACTGGTGCAAGAAACAAAAAGCTCTGGAGAACTATTTGGGTTAGTCCATTGTGCTGGGTATGGTGGACCCTACGCTGATTTGTCTAGTGTCCGCATTGAAGACTGGCAGAATATTTTCCGAGTCAATTTGGATGCCCTTTATCTTCTAACAAAAGCTATACTTCCAGCTCTGAAGACAAATAAAATTGGTCGTGTTGTGGCTATTGCTTCCTCACTATCCTCTGTTGGGGCAGCTCAATCCGCTCCCTACTCAGCTGCTAAACATGGAGTGATCGGGTTGGTAAGGTCTTTGGCAGAGGAGTGGGGTAGTCACGGAATCACATTTAATGCAGTGAGTCCAGGTTATGTGGACACTCCAATGGGAGTCAAAGAGAAGGAAGTTCAAGATCACAAAAAGAAAATCCTCCAAAAGACTCCTGTCGGTAGATTAGCAGATCCCGTTGAAATTGCGAGAGTAGTGGCCTTCTTAATGCAAAGGGAATCGGGCTATATCAACGGAGCCAATTGGGCTGTTGATGGTGGGATAACTGCAATCTAGATCCAGCGTTTTAGTCTAAAATAAGCTATCATTCCAACTCCAATCGCGGTCATAACTCCAAGAGTGATATGGTAACCATATTTCCAATTTAGTATCGGAATGTATTCAAAATTCATTCCATAGATACCCGTAACCAAAGACATTGGTAGCATCACTGCTGTCATAATAGTCAAAATTTTCATTATCTCATTGGTTCTTCGGCTAGAAAGTGCTAAATGGGCTTCTAGTGCTGAAGAAATTGATTCTATGTTGTTATCAACCAAATCCAGAATTTTCAAAAAATGATCCTCGACGTCTCTGAAAAAAGCATCAGCCTCTTTTCCAAAGAATTCTCGTTTTACTCGATCCAATTGGTCTAGCATTTCCTTATTTTGATGGATTCCTTTTTTAATATGCTGCAGGCTTCCTCGTAGTACATAGACAGTACTAATATCTAAGGAAGAGGAATTCAAAAAAATTTGTTCCTCAAAGTGTTCAATTCTTTCTTCGATTCTAAGGGCTATGCCAAGAGTATGATCGGTTTCAACGTCTAGAATTTTGTGAATGATGAACTCATACCCCTGAGATAGAAGTGTTTGATTTGATTTCCAATCTTCTATCATGTCATAGATAGTATTTCTAAAATCTATAGTAACAGTTATTATCTGATTCTCAGTTAAAATAAAATTAAAATTCCTGGGGGTTAGCCTAATTTTATCAAAATGGAATCCCCTAAAAATGAAGAATACGTAACTTGGAAAAACTTCGAGTTTGATACGACTATTAGGATTCAGGATGTCTTCAATTGTAAGAGGATGAATATTATGCTTCAAAAAAAGCAATTTCAATTGATCTTCATTTTCAGCAGAAACATGAATCCATTGCTTCCCCGTTTTGTTTCTAGGGAGTGGTTTGTCAGGTAAGACCTGCCATTTTCCGTTTGTTCCTAATATGACGTTGATAGGTGAAGGCATCAAATCTTCCTCGAAAAAAAGCTTTCTTGTAAGAAGCTTTTACTTGGTTGTAGTTCTTCCATATCCAATAGTACTAAATTTTTATTAATTGTTCTCTTGCCCATGGTTAGCAGTATCTCATTGGTTTTCCCCAAGTGGGAAATTAAAACCCGAATTCTCTCGCCTGGCAAAAACTCTTTGATTCTTTTTTGGAATTGCCCTGCCTGAATTCTTTTGCCTTGAATCGCGAGGATTTCATCATCCAGAAAGATTTCTGCCTTTGGGTCTAATATTTGGTCCCATATTTTATTAACAAAGCAATTTCCTTTGCGTTCAACGATAGAAAATCCAGGGTCTGAGACGACTTGACCAGAACTTGGGACGATTCCGATTTTTTCGAGCTCTTGGACAAGAGGTAGCTTAGTTCTTTTCTCAAGGTAGACTTTCAATTTTGGGTAGAGGTCTTTATTAGCTATTACTTTCACCGCTTCAAAAAATTCCGTTTTAGTGAAACCTCTATCTTCTTTTTCAACGAACTTCTGATAGAGAAACCTCATCAGATCCTTAATAGATTTATTTCCTTGGGTGGCCTCCCGAATCTTAATATCTAATAGAAGGCTAAATCCAAAACCTTTTGTGTAATAAGAAACTGATAAATTATGACTGTTAGGATTTCTTTTGTAATATTTATTCCATGCCGTAAAGGAAGATTCTTCAAGGCTCATCCATTCATCACCAGGATTTTCATCTAGAAGAAATATATCTTCTTGGATTCGATTTATATAGCCGTTCCGATCAATGATTCCAGCTAGAAATAGAGAATAACAATCTACAAAACTTGTTATTCCCTCTGCGACCCACAGTTCTTTGGTTAAATTAGGCTTTTGGTAATCGAATGGACCCAAGGCTCGGGGTCTTAATCTTTTTACATTCCAAAGATGAAAGTGTTCATGAGACAAAAGTTCTAGAAGTCCTAGATAATTCTCTTCTTTGGAAATTACTTCTGGGTCAAAATGATTGATAGAACATGATTTGTGTTCCAATCCTCCATAGCTTTTTCGAGAAAGGTTCAATATAAAAAGGTAGTATTTGTTAGGATTGACTCCCATCCATTCTGATTGAGCAGAAACAATTCGTTTGAGGTCTATGGTTAGAGATTCTTTGACTTCTTCCGATACCATGCCCTCGATTAGAAGTTCATATTCACAATTGGAAACTAGAAATCGGCTGGGCAGCTTTTGGGACAAGTGAAATGGGGAATCATAAAGTGTATCAAAGTTAGGTGATAAAAAGACTCTATCTCTACTATCTTTTTTAGGTAGAGAACTATAAATGTATCTATAGTGACGAAAATCCCACTCTATTTCCATGGGGAGGTCTAAATGATTCTTTGGATAAAGGAATAAAGCTGGAGGATTGACAAAGGCGTAAGAATCATCAATCATATTTGTTCTAACTGAGTACTCATCATTGGAATAGACAACATACTCAATTTTCATTTTAGATTTCGGTTTTGGGATTCTCCATTCCGAAAGATCTACTTGTTCGAAAGGAATAGAGTCCGATTCACTTTTTACTATTAGGCGATGAAGGTGTTGTGAGAAATCTCTTATAGTATAAGAGCCCGGTGTCCAGACGGGTAAGCAAAAGGAAAAGGCCTTGGTCGCACCTACAACTTCCCAGGACACGTGGAAGTAGGGCTTGAAAGGAGATGGGATGGAAACTGTAGTTTTGAGTTCCATTGCCTGCCAGTTCTACACAAAAGAAAGACAAGGAAAGGATTTCTTGACAAAGAAGGTATCTATTTATTACAATACACTTAGCTTAGGTTAGCAAAGGAGGTGGTCCATTTGGATTGTAGTTGTTACAGCAAAAGAATTTTGACCCGCGAGGTGGCTGGGCAATAAAAGCTCATCGCTCGTTGCAATACCGACCAGTCACATCTCCCTCCCGTTCCTAAAGTTGGTCTCTTTAGGGCAAGCTTGCAGCCACGGGGAGGAGAATTTCTTCTGGATAAGAACTCACTCCGACAGTGTTCCCGTCAGGATCTCTCCCATACACGCTATAGTCTGTTTTCTTGAAATGCTCAAAGGACTCCCAAAATTGGCGGTCTTGTTCTTCAAAGGGAAAGACCAGAGCCCGCGGGGCTTGCCTCTCGCCCTCCTCTAGGAACAGGCGGAAATCACCAAAATGGATCCAGATGGATCGGATTTTTCCACCCTCTCCTGGGATCTTTCTCTCAAGTCTCGCCCCGGGGAACTTGAGGTAGTAGGCTGCCAGAATCTCTGGGTTTTCGGTTCCAATGGCAATGTGGTGTATTTTTTTCTTTTCAAATGCCCTTAGACACCCAATCTGATTCAGAATCCAAAAAGGAATGAATTTCATGACCAAACTCCTAATTTCTCTCTTTTCCGTTCTCTTGTTTTTCGGCTGCAAATCTAAAGTCTATTCTCCCGAAGTATGCGAGGATGCTCTCAATTCTGCTCTTTCAGCCATTGAAGAGGAAGCAAAGAAAAATCCCCAAGCAGCTCCTCTTCTGGCTGGTTTCCAACAAGGCAAGCAAAAGCTCGTGGACAGCTGTGTCGAGGGTAAGTTTGACCCTATTTGTCTCAAAAACTCCCCTGGTTTGGCTGGGATGATGGCTTGTGTGAAAAAATAGGCTCAAATCCTCCTGTTTCGGTGTAGCAACCGCTTTCCCGAACGGGAGGGTCTCTCCATTGGATCCTTTGGGCATAACGCTTCCCTTCCGCCAAACACCTCTCGCACACCCAGGGTTGGATAGCCCATTCCCAGCATTCTTCTTTCCTAAAGGCAGGCCAAACTCTCAGAAGAGGTTTGGTCACTTCTGCGACTAACGGAAATATGAACGACAGTAACAAGAAACGAATAGGGATTTTGTTTGTACTCATTGGCGCCCTCCTTTTCAGTGCCAAGGCTGTGGTAGTCAAATTGACCTACCAGTACCCCTTGGGGGCCCTCACTTCCCTTTTCTTTCGGATGCTCTTTGCGTTTCCCTTTCTGCTTTTCTTGGCACTCAGGCAGGACATTCCTAAAATCACAAAGAAAGATTGGCTAAAAATTTTTTGGTTGGGAGTGTTAGGTTACTATGCCGCCTCCTATTTCGATTTTTTAGGACTCCAGTACATCACAGCCGGCCTGGAAAGGATCATCCTATTTGTTTATCCCACTCTTGTCTTGGGGATTTCTTGGATTTCAGGGGAAAAACACCCCAGTCGGAACGAGGTTTTTAGTCTAGGGCTGACTTATCTCGGAGTGGCTCTCGCCTATGGGTCTGATTCGGAGTGGAAAATGGAGGGCAAAGAACTTCTTGGTGCCATTTTTATCTTTCTCTCTGCCTTGACATATGCCTTTTACCTGGTGGGTAGCGGAGATTTTGTCCCAAAGATTGGGGCTTCCCGTTTCACCTCCTATGCGCTACTCACAAGCAGTCTCTTGGTTTTTTTGCAGTTCTTGGTATTTGGGAACTGGGGGGAGCTCCACCAAGAAAGCAGTTTTTATTTTTTAGGATTTCTTTTGGGGACATTCCATACGGTCATCCCAGCTGTCTTGGTCTCTCACGGAGTGGGAAGAATTGGAGCACGAACTGCCGCCATTGTTGCCTCCATCGGTCCTATCTGTACTCTATTCTTGGGGCATTGCCTATTGGGGGAAAGAATCACGGTAGTGCATTTCGTGGGGACCCTATTTGTTTTGGTAGGAGTTTTCAAAATTAGTTCTAAATGAAAAAAAACTCTTTCGCTTGTTAAAAAAAGGTGAGCCGATATCTAAATAAGCATGAGAACTGTACTTCTATATGTTTTTGGAATTCTACCTATTTTCCTACCACAGCCGAGTCTCGTGGCGCAATTCTCCTGTTCTGGTAGGGCTTGTGAGGCCCTTCCCTCTGATCTTACCTCTACTACCAATTCCACTTTCACAAATTTCGAAAACCAGTACCTGAAAGAGATTTTGAAGACAAATCTGGAGGCGAGCTACCTAAGCAATGTAGGTGCAGGGAGCATAGGTTCTGGGAATGTAAGAAGGATTCAAATTGGTGGAAGCTTCTCGGTTGCGGGTTACAAAAAAGCTGATATCGTCTTGGAATCGAATTCCCTTCGTATCCCTGACCTCCCCAACGTAGGTGTCGGCTTGAGCCCTGCCTTAACTCTGGATTTGAACATCGGTTGGGTTCTGGGTTTTGAAGAAAAGCATTGGCTAAGAAAGATGGGAGTATTTTTGCACGGGATGCAAGTAGCCGTCCACCAAGGGAACTTCCAAAAGGCGAATCCCGATAGCAACTCTACGGGACGGGTGGCGATGAAAAACTTCGGAGCCACAGTCCGCTACCGAATTTTAGACAAGCAAGGATTTTTTCTAAATTCAGTGGTTTGGAATGGACTCAATTTAGGTGTTGGTCACCACCAAAGCCAAATGGACTTAGACATTTCTTACCGTGACGAATCCGCCACAAAGGTAGAGACGAGGGGACTTCAAGGTAGATGGGGTGGGTCCAATGATTTTGGTTTCTTCACCAAGTCTCGGACCACCAATGTCGATGTTCGGACTGGGATTGGCCTTTTCTGGGTCATGGACTTGGTGCTCGGAGCTGGGTATGCTTGGAACACGGGGGATAGCAGCGTTAGCCTAAATAGATCGGGTCCTTTTGCCATTAGCCCTTCAGGGGCTCCGCTTTCCGACCTACCTTCCAATTTCTCCACCACTGATCCGAACCTAGGTAGGGGTGTCCTAAACGGGGAACTGGGTCTATCCGCACGAGGAAATTCTAACGTTCGGAGAAATCTTGGCTACGGAATTGTAGGGTTAGAATTCGATATTTATCTTGTGAAGGTTATTTTCGAAGGCATTTACGGAGGGAAAGATCTCTACTCTGCCAATGCCGGAGTGAAGATATCCCTCTAGGAGAGTCATGAATCTTATTCAGTCTTACAGAAGTTACTATGTAGTAGTAACACACCTAGCTACGTATCTCTTCTCCTTGCCTTTAATAGTTTGTATATCTATTTACTTAAACCTATTTCCGATCGAAAGGTTGAATCAAATCATTATTTGGATTTTTTCAGGAGCGATCATTTCCGAAGGACTCTTTTGGTTTTCTGCCATTCCACTCACAAAAATTTTTGATGAATTCTATTCCGATATTTCACTCCAAAAAAAAATAACTGCGGATAGAAGTTCCAGTTTTTGGAATCGACTTATCCAAATGCCAAGTTATTCGGCATGGATTGGGGGACTGCAGTGGATACTGGGAGGGGGAGTATTTTTTTACCAGGAATATTCTCATGGAGATTCTAATGTAGCGCAATGGTTCTACCTTGCGACATGCATTTTGATTGGAGCCTCCATTCAATCTCTGTTAAATTATCTGCTAATAGAAAGTAGAGGTAATGCTATTGTTTCCTCTGGGATTTTGAACGATTACCTTAGGAGCCAAGATTCTCTTTCTTTTCGAAAGCTGAGTTTTTCTATGCCCATTCTCGTCTCCTTGTTTTTCTTTGTTTTATTCCAATCTTTCTTAGTTCTGACCTTCCATTTGGGAGAAGTAACTCAACAAAAATCTTTTGTGAGTCAATTGAATGAAGTGAACCAAAGGAACTTAAGCCTACTAGCGCCAATTTTGAAAAGGGCAGAGTGGCAAGCAGCGAAAATAGCCAACAATCCCATTGTTATAGAAGCATTGAAAAAGGGTAAATATGAGCCTGTGCTCCCGATTCTAAATGAAGTCTTGGAGGATAAGTTCTTTTTTTTAGAGGATGTGTATCTGGCAATAAATGACTTTGGTTGGACCGTTGTTGGGACAGGGCTCTCTAAAAATGAGGCGAAGGGGATCCTTTTGGCAAACTTTCCTCAATTGAGACCCAACACAGATGCGGCTAGAAATCGAAAAAGCTTTGTGGGGCAAACTGCAGAACCCTCTTTTTTCTCTAAGAAACTGGTATTGTTTGTATCCGCTCCCATCTTAGGAAAAGAAGGGGCAGTGATTGGAATGGTAGCTTTGCCAATTGTGGTGGGTGATGCAATTGCAACTTCCCTTTCTGAAGTCAAAATTGGAAAAACGGGCTTTTCTTTTCTCTTGGACAAGAATCTTGCAGTAATCTACCATCCGATAGAAAAATACCTTAACATGGATTTGAGCGGAGATGCATTCGCCCAAATTGCAAGTTCCATGGAACCAGAAATTCCTTTTGAATTCAGATTCGAAGAATCAGTTTTTGTAATAACAAAAAGAAAAGACCCTCAAACCGGTTTTTTATTTTTTAGTGCTATCGACAAAAAGGAATTAGGTGAAGAACCCTTGGTAAATCTTCCACTTCTTCTGCTTTTTGGTTACGGTGGAATATTCTTTTTGCTGTTTATTGTATTCTGGCTATTCCGAAATAAGTTTAGCAATGTCATTGAAGTCCAAAATACGCTTGGTGCCATGGAGAAAGGAGATTTGACATTATCTCTTCAAGCGATGTCGAATGATGAATTCGGGATTCTCTCTCGAAGTTTGGCGGTTACGTCTGGTAAAATCCAATCTGTCATTTCCTCCAATAGAGAAATATCTGTGGATCTTTCTTCGTCCTCGAACCAACTTGTAGCTTCTCTGGACCACTTGTCGAGCAATGCCCAAACCCAGGCAGCTTCCATAGAGCAAATTTCTGCTTCTATCGAAGAGATCACAGCTGCCGTACAAAATGTAGATACGCAAGCGGAGTCCCAATTCCAAAAAGTAGACTATCTGAAGAAAGAAATGGGAGAGCTTTCCCAGAGCACCAAGGTTGTCGGAAGCCAGGTCGCGCGTGCCGCTGAAGAGGTAAGAACCATCGCCCAAGAAGCAAAGGTAGGACAGTCTTCCTTGGATGAAATGCAAAGTTCCATATCCAAAATCGGAGAATCTTCCCAAGAAATTGGCAGTGTCATCGAGATCATAAACAACATCTCAGAACAAATTAATTTGTTGGCATTGAACGCAGCCATTGAGGCAGCTCGAGCAGGAGTTTATGGTCGGGGTTTTGCCGTGGTTGCGGATGAGATCGGAAAACTTGCCATCAAAACAGCAGATTCGATCAAAGACATTGGTGAGTTGATCGAAGCGAACGACCAAGAAATCCTCAAAGGAACCGAGATCATCGGTAGAACTGTCCAGATGATCCAAAAGATTATCAAGGGAGTGACCAGCTTTGAATCCATGACCTCCGTAATCCAAAAAAGCACAGACAACCAATTGAAAATCAACCAACAGGTTTCGGAAGAGGTGGAAGGGGTCAATGACATCTCTCGATCCATTCGTTTGTCCATGGAGGAGCAAAAGGCCGCCATCAATGAGGTGGCTGAGGCGATCTACAACATCAATGATCTGACCCAGTCCACGGCATCAGGACTCGAAGAAATGACCACCACATCCAATGGAATAGCTAGGGCATCGGATTCACTCAAAAGACAGATCCAATTTTTCAAATGGAAAGGATAGTACTTGCAGAAAAATAGATATCAAGATTTCTTGATATCTGATGGCTATTTTTTTACCCACAAGAGATGTGGTTTTGCCCCCTCTCAAAGCGGTCTCCGACGAAACTAGGGTAAGAATCCTCCATATCCTAAGCTTTGGGTCCTTTTCTGTGGGAGAAATCGGGGAAATCTTGGACATGGGGCAATCCCGCATTTCCCGTCACCTCAAGATTTTGACCGAAGCGGGTCTCATCCAAATGAGACGGGAAGGAAGTCTCGTTTACTCGAATCTCATCCGCAATGGGGAGACTCCTTTTTTTCCTTTGGAGATTGTCTCCCTTCTTCTTTCTCACAAGGAGGATTTGCCTTGCCGAGAAATCGACCAAAGGATGGTCACATCTGTTCTGGAAAAGAGAGAGAGAAAGACCAAGGGTTTTTTTGACAAGATCGCTCAGTCTGGAGGGATGTTCCAGGAAGAAGGCATTGGGAATCGACTTTACCGAGATTGGATCGTAAACTCTCTTCCTTCTAACCAAAACTTGGTGTTAGATTTAGGATCAGGACAAGGGAGTCTCATTCCCTATCTTTTGCCGAAGTCAAAGTGCATCACTGGAGTGGATTCCTCATATGGAATGATAACTAACGCCAAGAAACTGTTTGGCGACAATCCATCTGTCCAGTTCTTACATACCAACCTAGAAAATTTACCGATCGCCCAAGCAAGTGTAGATTCCGTTGTGGCATCTATGGTTCTCCACCACATCTCTCACCCTCCATTGGTATTGGAGGAAGTGGGTCGTGTGATGCGTGATGGCGGAACTCTGGTAATTGTAGACTTAGCTAAGCATGACCATGAAGTGATGCGAGATTCTTTTTTTGATCTATGGCTGGGATTTGATCAAGAATTGCTTGAATCCTGGATCACAAATGCAGGTTTTACGATTGAATCATCAGAAATAAACCAAACGGATTCGTATTTTCAAATTTTACAAATCAAAGCAATAAAAAAGGAGGACAGCTATGTCCACAGCAACTAGTCCAAAAATCGAACGACTCCCTTACAAGGTGAAAGATATCTCCCTAGCAGAGTGGGGGAGGGAGGAAATCATCTTGGCGGAAAAAGAAATGCCAGGTCTCATGAGCCTCAGGGAAGAATTTGGTAAAACCAAACCACTCAAAGGTGCAAGAATTGCTGGTTCTCTCCACATGACAATACAGACTGCAGTACTCATCGAAACTTTGGTGGAGTTAGGTGCACAAATCAGATGGTCATCTTGCAATATTTTTTCAACGCAAGACCACGCAGCTGCGGCAATAGCTCAAGCGGGGATTCCTGTCTTTGCCTGGAAAGGAGAAACAGAGGAAGAATACTGGTGGTGTATAGAACAAACTCTCTTTTTCGATGACAACAAAGGTCCCAATATGATCCTCGATGATGGTCATGATCTAACGCATTTTGTTCATGAAAAATACCCTCAATTCCTATCAGAGATCAAGGGAGTATCCGAAGAGACCACCACGGGTGTAATTGCCCTTCAAAAGAAACTAAAAGCTGGAACACTCAAATTACCAGCAATCAATGTCAATGACTCGGTGACTAAATCAAAATTCGACAATCTTTATGGCTGCAGAGAATCTCTAGCCGATGGGATAAAAAGAGCAACAGATGTTATGTTAGCTGGTAAAGTAGCATTAGTCTGTGGCTATGGTGATGTTGGCAAAGGATCAGCTGCTTCTCTCAGAAATTTTGGAGCAAGAGTTATTGTTACGGAAATTGATCCAATCTGCGCATTGCAAGCAGTAATGGAAGGTTACCAAGTTTTAAGAGTAGAGGATGTGATCGAAAATGCTGATCTAGTTGTTACTGCGACAGGCAATGATGACATCATCTCACTTGAACATATGAAAATGATGAAGGATGGTGCAATCCTTTGTAACATTGGTCATTTTGATACAGAGATTCAAATGGCAAGACTCAATGCTGAAAAAGGTGTAACTAAAAAAGAGATCAAGCCTCAAGTTGATAAATATACTTTTCCTGATGGCAAATCGATAGTGATCCTTGCAGAGGGGAGATTGGTCAACTTAGGTTGTGCTACTGGTCATCCATCTTTTGTTATGTCGACTTCTTTTACCAACCAAGTTTTGGCGCAGATTGAGCTATATACTTCAAAGTATGAGATTGGTGTGCACCGGTTGCCAAAGCATTTGGATGAAAAAGTAGCAGCTCTGCACTTAGAAAAGCTAGGAGTAAGACTCACCAAGCTGAACGCAAAGCAAGCCGAATACATTGGAGTTCCATTGTCTGGTCCTTACAAGCCAGAGCATTATCGTTACTAAAGAGGTAAATATGACTTATGTAGTTACTGGAGTCTGCAAAGATTGCAAATACACGAGTTGCGCCGCAGTCTGCCCCGTCGAAGCTTTCCACGAGGCAGACGATATTCTATACATTGATCCGGATACTTGTATTGACTGCAATGCATGTCAGTATGAGTGTCCGATTGATGCCATCTATCCCGATTATGATGTGCCAGAGAAACACAAGGAATGGATTGGAATTAATGCAACCGAAGCGACAAAGCATCCCGTTATCGTAAACACAAAGTCTCCCCTGAAGGGAACTGGTTGCGTGGATCCGAGTAAGTGAGAAAATGAAAGAATACACCAATCCCCAAGCTGGGAAACTTCTCCAAGCCCTAAACGAAAGGATACTAGTACTAGATGGAGCCATGGGAACAATGATCCAACGGTACAATTTGTCCGAGGAGGACTTTAGAAAAGAAAGGTTCAGGGATTGGTCTCATTCTTTGAAAGGCAATAATGACCTTTTAGCGATTACCAGGCCAGATGTCATTCAGGCTGTTCACCTACAGTATCTAGAAGCGGGCGCAGATATCATTGAAACAAACACCTTTAGTTCCAATTGGGTTTCTCAAGCGGACTACAAGATGGAAAGCATAGTCAGAGACATCAATCTTGCTGCCGTGGACTGTGCCAAAAAGGCTATCGAGGAATACATTTTCAAATATGGAGCAAAGGATCTTTTCATAGCCGGTTCCATTGGTCCAACTGTCAAAACAGCTTCTTTGTCTCCTGACGTCAATAATCCAGCATTTCGAGCAATTACATTCGACCAACTTGTAGATGCTTTTAGTGAACAGATCAATGCTTTGTTAGATGGAGGGGTAGATCTTCTTCTACCAGAAACAAATATTGATACACTGAATCTCAAGGCATGCATATACGCCATCGATAAATGTTTTGAAGAAAGAGGAGTTCGAATTCCTGTGATTCTATCCGTAACCATTACGGATGCGAGCGGTCGAACTCTTTCAGGTCAGACGGGTGAGGCTTTTTATATTTCAATAAAGCATGCCAAGCCTCTGGCGGTAGGCATTAATTGTGCCCTCGGCGCAGGCGAAATGAGACCGTACATTCAAGAATTATCTGATATTGCAAGTTGTTTTGTGTCCTGTTATCCGAACGCGGGACTCCCGAACGCATTTGGTGGATATGACCAGACCCCTGAAGAATTTGGCAAATGGATGTATGATTTTGCATCTAGCGGCTTCTTAAACATTGCTGGGGGTTGTTGTGGAACAACTCCTGATCATATCAAAGCCGCAAAGGAAGCTGTTGGCAAATGCAAGCCTCGAATCCCTCAAAAAGAATATCTGGTTAGCGTGTATTCTGGCTTGGAGCCGCTAAAATTGAACCAGACCCAAGGATTTTTGAATGTGGGGGAACGGACCAATGTTACTGGTTCCCCTAAGTTCAAAAAATTGATTTTGGATGGAAATTTCGAAGAAGCTGTTTCTGTAGCATTACAACAGGTGCAAGCTGGTGCAAATGTGATAGATATAAATTTTGATGAAGCGCTTCTAGATGGAGAGGCTTCTATGACAAAATTTTTGAATTTGATTGCAGGAGAACCAGAGATCGCTCGGGTACCTTTTATGATCGACTCCTCGAAATGGTCGGTTTTACAAGCAGGTTTGAAGTGTATCCAAGGGAAACCAATTGTAAATTCCATTTCATTGAAAGAAGGAGAAGATAACTTTCTAGCACAGGCTAAAGAGATTCAAAGATTTGGGGCTTCGGTCATAGTGATGGCTTTTGATGAGGCAGGTCAGGCGGCGACCAAAGAAGATAAGATTAGAATTTGTAAGCGAGCTTATGATCTATTGATATCCAAATTGGATTTTAATCCCCTAGATATTATTTTTGACCCCAATATTCTTACTGTTGCAACTGGAATAGAAGAACACAACAATTATGCTGTGGATTTTATAGAGGCAACTAAAGAGATCAAAAGTCTTTGCCCAGGAGCAAAAATTAGCGGGGGATTAAGCAATATTTCTTTTTCATTTCGAGGAAACAATCCTGTTCGGGAAGCAATGCATTCTGCCTTTTTATTTCATGCGATTCAAAACGGAATGGATATGGCGATAGTGAATGCCGGTATGCTAGAAGTATACGAAGAAATCCCTAAGGACTTGTTGGAATTGGTAGAGGATGTTTTACTCAATCGTAGGAGCGATGCCACAGAACGCTTGGTAGAGGCGAGTGAATCTTTTAGATCAGACAGCAAAGTAGAGAAAAAGACAGAGGATTGGAGATCTTTGCCAGTTGAGGCTAGGCTTACTCATGCATTAGTCAAAGGTATTGATGAATTTGTAACTTTAGATACAGAAGAAGCAAGAAAAGGTTTTTCCAAGCCTCTTGAAGTCATTGAAGGCCCTCTGATGAATGGTATGAAAGTAGTGGGGGAATTATTTGGAGCGGGAAAGATGTTTCTTCCCCAAGTTGTGAAAAGTGCCAGAGTGATGAAAAAGGCTGTAGCCTATCTTCTCCCCTACATGGAAGAAGAGAAGAGACTCAATGCGGATGACTCCAAACAAGCCAAATTTTTAATAGCTACGGTTAAAGGGGACGTACATGATATTGGGAAAAATATCGTAGGAGTCGTACTTGCTTGTAACAACTATCAAGTGATTGATTTGGGAGTGATGGTTCCTGCAGAAAAAATTTTGGAAACTGCAAAAAAAGAAAATGTCCAGGCGATAGGTCTTTCGGGATTGATCACTCCTTCTCTGGACGAGATGGTTCATGTAGCCAAAGAAATGGAGAGACTAGGATTCCAAATCCCGCTTCTCATAGGAGGAGCAACTACATCTCCCGCCCATACAGCAGTAAAAATCGCTGAAAAATATTCACAGCCAGTCGTACATGTTTTAGATGCTTCTCGAGTTGTGAATGTGATGAATAGTCTCTTAAGTCCCAATGAAAAAGCGCGGTATACAGGTGATTTACTCAAAGACCAAGCTAAAATTCGAGAAGAGTTTTATTCTAGAGAAGCGGAAAGGAATTTGTTATCTTTGCCTGCAGCGATTCAAAATAAAACTCGGATTTCTTGGGCTGGTTATGAACCATACAAACCTAGTTTTATTGGTCCAAAGGTTTTTGATGACTTTGATCTCAATAAGCTAGTTGATTTCATAGATTGGTCTCCCTTTTTCTTAGCTTGGGAACTTAAAGGAAGGTTCCCTCACATTTTACAGGACCCGATTATCGGCAAAGAAGCACGCAATCTTTATGAAGATGCCAAAAGGATGTTGGATCAAATCATACGGGAAAATATTTTTCAAGCCAAAGCGGTTGTTGGATTTTTCCCAGCACACTCTCTTGGTGAAGACATAGAAGTATTTGAAGACCTACAAAAACAAAAATATCTTTGCACTTTCCACTGTCTTCGTCAGCAAACTTCAAAATTAGAAAATCAACCAAACTATAGTTTGTCTGATTTTCTTGCTCCCAAAGAATCTGGAAAGTTGGATTTCATAGGTGGCTTTGCCGTTACCACCGGTCACGGCGTGGAAGATTTTGCAAAAAAATTCGAATCAAAACAGGATGATTACAATTCCATACTAGCAAAGGCAGTTGCAGATCGTTTGGCGGAAGCCTTTGCAGAATACATGCATAAGTATATTCGAGAACAATGGGGCTATGGCAAAAGAGAGAATCTCTCCAACGAAGATTTGATTAGAGAAAAATACCAAGGGATAAGGCCAGCGCCAGGATATCCAGCATGTCCAGATCACACTGAGAAGAGAACTCTTTGGGATCTCCTAAGTGTAGAACAAAAGATTGGAATTAGACTTACCGAATCCTGTGCCATGTGGCCAGCCAGTTCAGTAAGCGGTCTTTATTTTTCTCATCCAGATTCTCGTTACTTCGCTGTGGGAAAGATCGCTGAAGACCAAGTAATAGCATACGCCGAAAGGAAAAACCTTCCCCAGGAAGAGGTTGAGAGATGGCTATCTCCATACTTAAGCTATGATCCGAGTAAGAAAGTAGCCTTAGTTTAAGACCATGCACCAATGGCAATTTGTAGAAGAAACTGCTCTATCAAAGGGCTTTTCCTTTCATTCCAAATTAGCTGAATGGATGATCCAATCAGGAGCGAATCCAGAAACAATAGTTACCGTTGAAGAAATCAAATGCAATGATTCCAACTGCCCAATTAGTGAAACTAAAATTAGTTGGAAACCTGGAAGAGAATTGTTGATATCTAAGCCTCAGCATATGATAACAAAAACAGATTTTATTTTGTCCGCAAAGAAACAGAATACCAAATTTTAGGATTTTACTTCTTAGTTTCAGAGACGGGAAAGATGTACTTCAATCCCAGGTTCCCTCTTACTTCGGGGGACCAAAGTTCATCCAAAGTTCGATTGGCTTCTCTAGTATTCATAGGTACCTGAACCATGCCTTCGAATACTAACCCATTTCCCGACAAACTAAGACCAGGTGTGGCGTAAATTTGTCGGTTTGCCAAACCTGGCTTGCTATCGCTGTTTCTTCCCAATTGGGAGCTTGGATTGCCCTCAAACCTCTGCAATTCGGAAAGTTGCAAGAAAAATTCCATTCTACTGTCTCTCCACAAGGAGAAGAAATTCTTTTGAACCCGATACTTTAGTCGAATTCTTGGTTCTAAGGTATCCATGAACCCAGAGGCCCCATGGTTTAGGGCAAAGCTCCCAACAAGCCCCAATTCCAAATTCAAATTGCGGTAAGTGGCACCGGCAAGGGGAGCGTGCACCAATCCAGTGGAAAGTCCTATTCTGTGCACAGGATCAAAGCTTGAGTAAGGATTTCTACCGACCGTGGCGGCAACGGGTAGTTCCTCCACTCGTGAGGAAGAAGAACTTGAGTTCGAAGTCAGATTCCCACCATGAGGGAATCCCATGCCATACCACTGCATTTCTTGTGGGAAACGGAAAGGGACAGAAAGTCCATTTGGTTCCCTGGTAGAAGAATTGGGCTGGCTCTGGTCATAGAAGAAAAGGGAAGAAAAGTAGGAATGACCTTGGGACCATAGTGGGAGTATCAATCCCAAAACCAAGGCAAGACTCAGGAACCAAACCTTCATGTTTCAGGAATCTGGGAAATTTGCCCCTCTGGCAATGAATTTTGCTTTTGAATTGTTTTTTTTTTGATACAAATGCTAGGAAATGCAGAATTCAGATACCAAAGTTAGCGATCTAGGCTCAAGACTTTATCCCAATCCAGCAGGTTACGAGTTTTGGACCAAAGAAAATTCCGTAGTACTCTTCCAAACTGTCTTTGATAATTCTGACCAAATTGTTCCCACACTGCAGAACAAACCAATTGTCTTTGAAGAAGCAGGACCGAAAGAAAAGATTTTCTTTAATCCACCAGATGTAACGGCAGGCATTGTTACCTGTGGAGGTTTATGCCCAGGTATAAATGATGTTATACGAGCCCTAGTTATGGAATTACACTACCGTTATCGTGTACCTCGTATATTGGGATTTCAATTTGGATATGAGGGATTGGTGAAGAAGTACGGCCATAGACCTATAGAGCTTATCCCAGACAAGGTCGCGCATATCATGAATTTTGGGGGATCTATCTTAGGATCATCCCGGGGCAATCAATCAACTACAGATATGGTTGATACACTCTGTCTTTATGGAATCAAGATGCTTTTTTGCATTGGCGGAGATGGAACCCTACGAGGGGCGCATGCTATTCATGATGAAGTCAAGAGAAGAAAGGAAGACATAGCCATAATTGGCATTCCAAAGACAATTGATAACGATATCAATTACGTCCAAAAAACGTTTGGATTTTCTACTGCATTTTCAAAAGCAGTAGAAGCAGTCAATTGTGCTCATGGAGAAGCAAAGGGTGCGCCGAATGGAATTGGTTTGGTGAAGCTGATGGGAAGGCATTCAGGTTTCATCGCTGTGAATGCTGCGCTCGCTTCCAAAAATGTCAATTTTGTTTTGATCCCTGAGCTAGACTTTGATCTTGAAGGCAAAGGCTCGTTTCTCGATGTTTTATTAGATCGAGTCAAACGAAGAGGGTATGCTGTGGTAATAGTTGCAGAAGGAGCTGGTCAGAGATTTTTTGATGACAAGGGAGAAAAGGATCCCTCAGGAAACAAAAAACTCGCCGACATCGGGATTTTCATGAAAGATAAGATCAGCGAGTTTTTCAAAGCCCAAAACTCAACGTTGAACTTGAAATACATAGACCCAAGCTATATCATACGGTCCGTCCCTGCAAATACGGAAGATTCTGTGTTTTGCGGTTTCCTGGCCCAGAATGCGGTTCATGCTGCCTTTGAAGGCAAAACGGATTGTGTAGTGGGGATTTGGAATAACGTATTTACTGTTATTCCTATCGGATTGGCTATCGCGGAGAGAAAGGTCCTTAGGCCTGAGAAGTCTACACTTTGGAGAGCGCTGTTAGCTAGTACTGGCCAACCGAATTCAATGAAGGTTACCTAGTTCGATCAAACTACCAATCCCTTTGTCAGTTAGAAGTTCAATCAATACTGAATGGGGGACACGTCCGTCAATAATGTGTGTTCTGCGAACGCCTTTGGTTAGCGCATCTAAGCAGCAGTTCACCTTAGGGATCATTCCCCCGGAAATTTGTTTGGATTTAATGTAGCCTTCTATTGTAGATCGATCGAGACCTGTTACAAGGTTGCCTTGTATTAAGATTCCAGGAGTATCAGTTAGTAGGATTAACTTTTCAGATCCAATAGCTCCAGCTATCGCACCTGCCATGGTATCCGCATTGATATTCAAGGTTTGACCAAGCTCATCGAAAGCCACCGGGGAAATGATGGGAATGAATCCCTCTGATTGGAGCGAGTAGATCAAAGTCGGATCGACTTGGAATATTTCGCCCACAAGACCGAGGTCTACTTTGTGCCTATCTCCCTTTTCGTCTTCGACTTCCATCTCTACTTTTTTGGCTCGTGCCAGGTTTCCATCTTTACCAGAGATTCCTACACAACGTCCGCCTTTTTCTTGGATAAGTGATACGATTTGTTTGTTTACCTTTCCGGAAAGAACCATCTCAACAACTTCCATGGTTGGGCCGTCAGTCACTCTTTGGCCTCGAATGAACTCAGTCTTCAAATTCAAAGCCTGCACGAGCTGGTTGATTTCGGGTCCACCGCCGTGTACGACAATGGGGTTGATTCCGAGGTATTTTAAGAGAACCACATCCTCTGCAAAAGAGCCTTTGAGTTCCTCCTGTACCATGGCGGCGCCACCGTACTTGATTACCATCGTTTTGCCAGAATACTTGATGAGGTAGGGCAAAGCCTCCAAAATATGTTCGATTTTTTCCAATTGCTGTTGCATATTAATACCGTGCTTCGAGACAGTCTCTACCTACTATGGATTCTGCAAATGGTTTTTCTATGAAGAGTTTCATTGTTGCCGCAATCCAAATGACTAGTACAGCTAGAGTAGTTCAAAACCTAACCTCAGCCAGAGAATTCGTTGCCCAAGCAAAAGAAAAGGGAGCCTACTTAGTTGCTCTACCCGAAAATTTCTCCTTTATGGGTAACGAAAAGGAAAAGTTAAAAGTTCTAGAACAATTGGAAACGGAAGTAAAAGCCTTTCTTTCCGAGATATCAAAGGAATTTGAAATATTTTTACTTGGCGGAGGTTATCCTACGCGGAGCCCATCTGGAATTTCCTACAACACTGCATCCCTTTATGATCCAAATGGGAGCGAAGTTTTTACTTACCACAAGACCCATTTGTTCGATCACAATGTTGGAGATGGAAGAAATTACCAGGAAAGTAGCTTCACAGAAAGTGGTAAATCTCCACCACCCATCTACGATACAGGGCTTATCCATATGAGTTCTGCTATATGCTATGATATCAGATTTCCCGAGCTTTTCCGAAGTCTATCCCTAGGAGGTTGCGAATTGTGTTTTTTACCAGCGGCATTTACAGTGCCCACCGGATTGGCTCACTGGGAAGTTCTTTTGAGAGCTAGAGCGATAGAGAATTTGATGTATATTGTCGCTCCAGCTCAATGGGGATCCCATGATCCTCATGGGAATCGAAGGACCTATGGTCACAGCCTGATTGTATCTCCATGGGGTGAGATTTTAAGCTTACTTTCAGAAGGGGAAGGAGTGGTTTCAGCAGAAATTTCAAGAGATGTTGTAATGGAAAAAAGAGCTCACTTTCCTGTTTTGAAGCACAGATTATTTTTTTAAATTTCTTTTTTCAGAAAAAAAGTCATGAACTACTTTCTGAAATTCTCTAGGCTTTTCTAAGTGTACAAAATGTCCGCAATCAGCGAAATGAATCGAACTCAATGCCGGTGTACCTCTTTCTATCTCTATCAAATCTTTGGGAGATACAACGGGATCTTCATCGCCTCTGATCAAAAGCATTGGAACTTTGTTCCCAAAAAGTAAAGGTCTAATATCTGTTCTATCCAACATTTCTAGAAGCATTAGCATATTTCTCGCTTCTAGGTTTTGAAACTCGGGTTCATATTCTTTGAGAAAAGCCACAATCTCTGGGTTTGAGTGAAAACGCTTTGAGTCGGCCACACCAAAGGAGAAACCGAAATCCAAAAATTTTGGGATATTCCGTCCTAATTTGAATCCAAAATCAAAAAATAATCCCAAATTGCCTCTCAGTCCCAAAACGCCAAATTTTAATGGACCTTTGACAGGACCATGGACATAAGGGGCTATTGTGACTGTTTGCTTGATTCTTTCTGGGAATAGAGCGGAAAGAGCCATGACCGCCATTCCACCTGTGGAATGTCCCACTAAGCTAACCTCTTTATAGCCTGCGGAGTGCCAAACGGACTCTGCTTGAGCTTCTAAAAAATCCTTCAATTGGATTCTAGTAAAATTCTGAAGAAAGCGAGCGGGGAAATGGCCAATCAAATCCAATTCGATCACCTCTCCCAAGGTTTGGAAAAAAGGTATGACCAATTTCCAGTAACCTGTGGTAGAACACCAGCCTCCAATCAAAACAATTTTTTCTTTGTTTTTGGGATTAGTAGAAGGCCAACGAATAAAGGTTATTTCATGACCTTTCCACTGAAAAATTTCTCTTTTGGGAGCGCTATTGCTGGAACTTAGGTCTTCGCTATGCTTGGTCTTTGCCATTCGTGATCTCTTTAGGGAATCCTGGATGGATTCTAGTTACAACTTCATAATTGATTGTATTCGTCCAAGTGGCGTGATGGTCGGGACTGATAAGTTCACCTTGGTCTTCACCAAAAATAGTTACAGTTTCACCAATTTGGGTATCTGGTATATGCGTAACATCTAGCATAGTCATGTTCATGCATATTCTACCAACAATTCTAGCTCTTTGACCTTTTACAAGCATATATCCGTTATTCGATAATTTTCTGTCTAGGCCTTCATAATAACCAATGGGAATAACTGCGATTCGCGATGGATAAGAAGTTCTGAATGTGGAACCATATCCAATGAAGCTTCCCTCTGGTAGCGACTGGAGGTGTTGGATTTGAGTCTTCCATTCTAAGACAGGTGTTAGTTTCATGGATATTCCCTGTAGGCTTAGAGAAAGTTTGGTCTCCAGGGAGGGCCATAGTCCATACATGGCAATTCCAATTCTCACAAAATCAAATCTTGCTTCGGGGAACAACAAAGCAGAAGCTGATGAAGCTGCATGTTTTTTGAAATTCCTGTATCCAAAGCTATTTAGGGTTACGACCCCGTCCTCAAACCTTCTCAATTGTTCCATAGAGTAAGAATGTTCAGTGAAATCTTCTGTACTTGCGAGATGTGTAGCGAGTCCATCGATCGGGATTTTCTTTTGTGCTAAATCAGCTACGATCTCTCGAAAGGTCTCTCCCGAATGGCCCAATCTCCCCATTCCAGTGTCTATCTTGAGGTGCAACTCGGGTCTCGGAGACAAGGAAGCGAGCCATTCAAATTGCTGGACCCTTGAAAGAACTATCCATAGGTCTTTGTCATTTAAAAGATGGCGGCGCTCGTTCAGATGGGGGATGTCTCCCATGAGAATCAAAATGGTGTTTGGAAATTCTTTTCGAAGGACTAAATATTCTTCTAACGAATTGATAGCCAAGTACTTGGCACCATATTGCAAAGCCATTTGGGAAATGGGCACAATCCCGTGACCATAGGCGTTACTTTTGACCACACCTGCGATATGGCACTCGTTTCCCAAGAGTTTGAGGTAGACTTGGAGATTGTCCCTCAATGCCTCAGGATTCAAATGGATTCTTCCAGCAAGCACGTTCCCATTTTCTGCTTTATCATTTCGTCGCCGACCACAATCTTAAGGCAAGGTAGGTTTTTTTGACGCAACCGCTTCCAAAGTTTGATTTTTCTGGGAATTGGAATTCCATTTCAGATGAGTATCCTGTGCAAAAGAATGGGATTTGGTTGAATTTTTCTGGAACGACTCCTATTCCAAATTTTGCCAAAAAGACAATAGCTGAATTTTTCGACGAATACGGTGAATATGGAGTTTTTGCTACTCGATTCACTCATTCCAAAGTTAGGGGAAGAATTTTAGATCATTTAGGAAAATTGCTCCATTGCGATCCCAATCGAATTGGACTTACTCACAATACTTCCGAAGGGATGAATTTATTCTCTCATAGTATAGATTTGAAACCCAATACGAAGATATTGGTATGGGAAGATGAGTATCCCAGCAATGTATATCCTTGGGAGCACTGGAAGAATAAGGGTGTGTCGATTGAATTTGTTAAGTCAGGAAAATCACCTGAAGAAAGTGAAGGATTCTTTTTAGAGAAACTCAAGACGAGCGATGTCTCCTTGGTTTCTCTTTCTCCCGTACATTGGTGCACTGGGATTCCACTTCCCTTAGAAAGAATTAGGAAATTTTGTCGTGAAAATTCAATTTTCTTTGTGATTGATGGAAGCCAAGGAGTAGGAAATATTCCCATCGATTTGGGTGAGCTGGAACCTGATTTTTTGGTAAGTGCCGCATGGAAATGGCTTTTAGGTCCACTCGGTCTTGGATTTGTTTATCTCTCACCCAAATACGATTCGACCTTTCGGCTCCTATTCAAGGGGCAGTCCACAGTGACTGACGATGGCAATTACCTTCCCTACAGAGATCAATGGAAAACTGCTCCAGAGCAATTTGAGTTTTCAACGATCTCTATGCAGGACTGGGTTTACTTCTTTTCCACTTTAGAACTGTTAGGTTCTATAGGTTGGGAGAAAGTCTTTGAGAGACGAAGGTTTTTGTCTAATTGTCTCCTCCAAGAAATTCATGATCTCAATTTGTATTCAGATCTAACTCCAAACAAAGGAGTATTTTCGGGGATAGTAACTATCCAAGGGCACAATTCGCAAAAATTTACCCCAGAAGCTTTGCAGACCTATCTCCGAAAGAACTTAGTTTACACGACTGTTAGGTTAGGAAGATTAAGACTAGCACCTCATATTCCTGTAACTGAATCGCACTTGTCTAGGCTTAAGATTTTACTACAGGACTTCTTCTCAAAACAAGTATGATTTTTATTCTTATTTTCTTTGCCACCTTGGCTATTGTCAAACCAGATTTATTTGTTTGGTTTCGAGGGCCTTGGATAACTTATAGCTTATCATTAGTTATGCTAGCAATGGGAATCTCTACCTCTGCTAAAGATTATTCAATAGTTTTAAAATCACCTGGATTGATTTTCTTAGGTCTATTGCTCCAATTCACGGTCATGCCATTATTGGGTTTTGGGCTTGCCAAACTATTAGGTCTCCCAACTAGTTTGGCAGTAGGACTCATTCTCGTAGCTTCCTGTCCAGGAGGGACAGCTTCCAATATAGTTTGTTATCTGGCGAAAGCTCATGTACCACTTAGTGTAGTACTTACAACCTTCTCTACTTTTTTGGCTGTCTTTGTAACTCCCTTTTGGACCAAAATCCTGAGTGGTTCCTGGATTGATCTGAATCCTTGGCCTCTTGTTTGGACCACGAGCCAAATTGTTTTATTGCCTGTAGCCTTGGGAGTATTCTTTCAAAGCCAATTTCCTAAGGCAGTCAAAAAACTGGAACCAGTTGCGAGTCCTTTTGCGACCCTTCTTGTTGCCATGATAGTTGCCTCTATCCTAGCAGAAAACCAATCAGGCTTGGTAAATTTAAAGCTATTTACTGCCGTTTTTCTTTTGCATTCTTTGGGATTCTTATTTGGTTTTGCCACTAGAATCTTTTTTCCCCCGAAAGTAGCGGTGGCGATTTCGATCGAGGTGGGTATGCAGAACAGTGGGCTTGGGGCCGTTCTATCAAAGCAACATTTCCCCGATCCCACCACAGCCCTCCCCAGTGCCCTCTCGAGCATCACCCACTCTGCCTTGGGCTTTCTCATAGCTTGGATTTGCCGATGGAAAAAGATCGGGGATGGGGATTGACTTTTTCCCAATCCATTTTATCCTGACAAAATTATGAGAGAGATCATCAAACTTGCTTGCGTTGGATGCGAGTGCCCTGGCAAATCTGCTTATTTTCAAACAAAGAACAAGAAGACGAAATCGGAAAAAATCCTCACCAAAAAATATTGTAAATTTTGTAGAAAGCACGTAGACCACAAAGAGAGCAAAGTCTAAGGCTTTAGAATGGCTAAGTCTAGCAGCTCCAAGTCCTCCGAAAAAGAAAAGGGGATCGATAAAAAGTTCATCGAAGAGATGAAGGCTCTTTTAAACGAGAAGAAACTATCCCTTTTGGAAAAACTGAACCAGTGGGAAGACACCAGTTCCCCCTCTGGTCTCAAAGAAATGGGGGACATAGCGGACATCGCATCGGAACTGAATTCCGAAGCCTTGAGTTCCGTTCTCACTGAAAATGAAATCGAGACTCTCAAAGAAATTGAAGTAGCCCTGGAAAAAATGGAAAACAATACCTACGGGGTTTGCGAAGGAACCAAAAAAAAGATTCCAGTGGCTCGGTTAAGGGCCATACCTTGGACTCGGTATACTGTAGAATTTGCGGAACAGATGGCTAAGTCGAAGTACCGTTCGGGCTCTGCTAGAATGGACAGTTTAGCTCCCTCTTATCCCACCATGCCAATGGACATGGATTCTCTAGAATAGCCCTTGTGGGCCAAGATCCAAAATTTTCCAATTCTTAGGATCTCGGCCTTTTCCGTAGGGTCCTGGATCCTTTTTTTCCTATATAGGTTTTCCTTTCCTCTTCCTTCTTTTTTGTTCTATCCTGGATTTTGGTTTCAATTTTCTTTTGGTTTCTTTCCTCAAATCTACTCTAGGAGACTCGGTAGAATTTTTACGGCGCTTGGAGCCTTGCTACTCTGCCGAGTTTCTTGGTTTGCCGATCCTTTGCCTTCTTACCACACAACGGGTCTTATAGGGTTATTTTTTGGAAGTATAATGGGGATATTGATTCGTGAGACAATCGTTTATTGGCATGGACCTTCTCTGAAACCAACTGGAGGAAATACTATAGAGACCTGGGTGAGATCCAATCCGACCCGCTCCAGCGAAACCAATTTTATTGGACAATTGTTTTGGATTTACCTGGCAATCGTCATGGTCATTGCAGAATATTGGAATGCTTTTGGGTGGAAAGAGTTTGTTTTTTGGCCTTTTGTTGAAACAATGTATTACCCCAGTGTCTCGTCACGCGAGTATTTTGGATCATCTATTCACTTGTCTACTTCTATATTGTTCCCAATGGCATATGCTTTGGCAGAAGAGCACTTTAGGTCGGAGAAGGGTTATATTCCGATTTGGAAGTCTTGGAAGACGGGACTACTAATTGGATTTTTCATTCAATCGATTGTTTTGACTCTGCAATTCTTCTATTCCTTAGAGTGGTTTAGTGCTGGAAGCAACCAGACCTTAGCCTCTCAAAGATTAGCTGGCCTATTTCTAGATTCTGGATCAGCTAGCTGGATTCTACCAGTCATTGGTTATATTTTTATAGATGAGGCCTGGTCCAAATTCAAAGACAATAAGGACTACTTCCAACTTGCTTTGTGCCTAATTGTCCTGATTTGGTTTATGACTATCGGAACCAAACTTGGTAAAACATTTTGGGTCGAGTTGATATTGCTTACTTCATGGTTCATTTATAAGAGGATTCCGAACGTTCGATGGAAACCCTTTTTACTCCTAACCATCCCATTCCTTTTTGCTCTCACAATAGGGATTTCAAAATTTTTTCCAGGGAATTCCAGTTTGCATAGATTAGGTGAGATCCAGCTGAAGTTTTTTCAAAACTTTTCTTTCCAAGACCCATTCCATTCTATATCTTCATTTGATAGAAATCGAGGGGCTCTACTTAAAGCTAACTGGGATCAAATAAAAAAAGAACCCATTTGGGGAACTGGCTGGGGGTCTTTCCCTATGCTATTGAAAGATCCGGATTTTGATTGGAGTTACTTTGAAGTCCCTGTAGTTGATATGTCGCCTACATTGTATTTGTCTATAATAGGGGATTTAGGTATTTTTGGTTCTCTTTTGGTTATCGCAATATTTTTGTTTGGTCTTTGGGAAAGACAAAATTTATCATATGTGGCGCTCCTAACGATTCCTTTCTTATTTGGAACTCACATTCAACATGCAGATGGGGCATTTGTGGTCATTTTCCTTCTTTTCTCGAATTCTTTCGAGCCTGAATTTCGGCGATTTAAGTATCAATGGTTCAAGCCTAGTGTTGTTGTAGTTTTACTCTTATTGCCTTTGCATTATTTAGTTCATACTATTGACATGGCTATCGGTAAGGGAAAGGGATTTAATTTTAGATTTGAAGAGTTAGGATTTTATCAGTTAGGTGCTTACGAATGGTCTGTGGGAGGCACTCACCACCGTTTCCAAGGAAATTCATGGCAGTGGAAGTTAGCTCCCAAGGGAAGGTATCTCAATGTCATGCTTGAAGGGGCCAGTGGAGAGGTAGTAGAGTTGATATTTGTAGATTCTAATGGACAATCTTTGAGTAGATTGAGTCCAGGCCTAGAAAAAGAAGGTTTGCAATTCAGATCTAACGTCCCTAAGGGGGCTATAACGATTAAAATCCAAGCCAAAAATAACATCAAGTTTCAGGTTGCCAAAAAAGAATTTGATTTGGACAACTGCCTTTTACTCAATTGATTTCATGGATAAGAACCTGAATCCAATTGAACTAATGATCCAGGAGGCATTTCCAGAAGTTCGGACAGTCCCTGAACTTATCCAATTGGCACAAGGGATGGTTCTACAATTGGAGACCCTCTACAAAGAAAAGGAAGAGGTTCTATCTGCTTTTCCTTCGACCAAATCTCTCGAAGAGTTAGTGACACTTGCAAAGGGGATGGAGGAGCAATTGAAAAGTCTATACGCTGAAAAGGATCTAAAGAAAGATGGATAGTTTCGTTAGCAAAGAGTTACTAGAAATGCTAGGTCATTTAACTCAAGTAGAAGTAGATACCTTAGAATTTGGAGTCATCAAAGTAGACGAGGCTGGAATTATCAATCTGTACAATAAGTATGAATCAGAATTGGCCAAAGTCCCCATTTCGTTTGCCTTAGGCCGCAACTTCTTCACCCAAGTAGCCATTTGTACAAACAATCGAATTTTCTATGGAAGGTTCCTGGAAGGTGTGAAGAAGAGGGACTTAGATGTAGTATTCAATTATGTTTTCACTTACAACATGAGACCCACTAATGTTTTGATTCATTTGTATCACGAAAAGTTGAGCCTAACGAATTGGGTTTTCGTCAAGTCTCGTTGATTCATCCAATCTTTCTATTTCTTGGATGTAGGTTAGAATTCCTCCCAAAGTACGAAATAAACTGGTATTCCTCTCTTCCTGCGGGATCACTTTCCCCAATTTGTTTTCCACTTCAAGGATCAATTCTAAGATTTCAATGGAATCCCAACCTAAGTCTTCTATGAGATTTTTTTCCATAAAACCTTTGTCTTTGGTTTTCGCCAAATCCAAAAGGAAATCTTCCCAAGAGGATGTAACAAAATCCCTTTTAGAATACCTTTGGATGAGAGATTGGTAGTCGATTTTTCCATTTTCCAGCAGAGGCCAGGATTCAATTTTTTTCCAAACCACTTTTGCCAGAGAAGGAGGGATGTGTGTTCGAATTTCAAGCCACCTTTTTAGAAAATCAATTGGCTCTCTATACAAACCAATTAAGGTTACCACTCCTGTATCCTGACCCAATGCAATGATGGCAAAATCAGCCTGAACCATTCTTTCTCTTATTTGGGACTCAATTTCATCCAACGAAATGCGTTTCCCATAGATTTTAACAATTCGATCAATTCGTCCTAAGTATAGGATTCCTGTATCAGATATTTCACAGGCATCATTTGTATCGTAAGGCTGTCCCTCCGACTTCAAATCACCATCGGAAGACCAAGTGCTACACCAAGGCGATTCAATGAGTAGTGTCCCATGTAAAGAAATGTTCGATTGGACTTCAGATAACAAAAGGTATCTCGCTTTCCAGCAAGGATCGCGATAGCCGATGGCTCCTGATTCCGTGGATCCGTATACCTCAAAAACTTTGGTTTTTCTCTCGGTCCGTAACTCAAGAGCCAGAGCCACTGGAAATTTTGATCCAGAAGAAATTACAAGAGGTGGTAGACTCTTCCCTTCTCTTTTCCAAATCGAGATTTGATGGGGCGTCGTGATTGCGACATCACATTCCTGAAGGTTTTTATCATATACAAAAGTCCAACTTTCCTTTTTAAGAACCAGTCCCCATAACAGACCATAAATGTAAGTCAAAGGTACAGAGACTAGAATTTTGATTCCTTCTTTATCTTTATAGGGGAGAGGAGAATCAGGGCTAAGCCATGCTGCCGCTTCTTTCTCTAACAAATCCTTAGTTTTGGCAATGAGTTTTGGGGAACCAGTAGAGCCCGAGGTGCAAAGGAAAAAAAGACCCTGGGAAGGAGGGGGAGTTCGCCCCTGATTTAGCTCCCAAACATCATTGATTTTTGCAACCAAATTGGATTTAGGTGGGACTAGAATGGGCGATTGACCATCCAAAAGGTCTCTTTCCCACTGCCCTTGCAGGAAGTAGTCCAAGTCTGCCTCACGAACATTTGGTTTAGAAGAATTCGTGATTTGAAAACTCCTACATCTTAACTGAGAATTCGCAAGAGCCTATCTCGTAGGATATAGCCCAAAAACAATCCAAGCGTAATGAATAGGATAGAAAATTCAAAAACATTTCTATGGACTGCATCAATTAGGACTGCCGTATAAGGCAAGATAGGGAGTCTCGTGATGGGATCTATGTACCTGGACTGGATAGGAACATTTTGAGAGACCCTTGTCTCGGTTTCAAACCAATTCCGATAAGAGATACCTTTGGAAGTCGCCCATTGGATAAACCAAGAGTATCCAGTTTGGGATGGATTCATGATGTTCACTCTTTCTCTCGGAAAATTGAAAACGCCTGGTACAATTACGGCAAAGGGAAACCCACTCACTCTATCAATGAATCGATCGTATTGGTTTGGCGCAGTCCCTTCAAACACAAAGCCAGGTCTTCGCACAAGTTCCCCTGTTCCATTGACTGCCAATAGGTAATTTAAGTGGCCACCCATGACATTGGCTCCTTTGGTGAGGTCCACTGGTTGGGAAAAAACAAGCTTCCAGCTGGATGTGATGCCCATTCTGAAATTTAAGTTTCCACCTACCCCGGGAGAATTGGATTGGCTGTACAAAGAGACTCTTGAGGAAGGTAGAATCAAAAAACCCTTTCTTAGGACATTCCAATCTAATGTGCCCCCCACGCAATCGGATGGTTCCGAGTACGTAGAAAGGGCCCTAGTACAAGTTATACTAGCAATGGGAGTTCCATCTCCGTTGCGGTAGTTTATCGTCAAGATTCCAGTGACATTGCTTGGGACATCGAGGCTAAGCCTCAAGTCGTGATCAAATCCAGCGCCCTTTCCTACCATGGTGAAAATACCTTCGATTTGGCTTACCTTCCCATCTGGTGCGAAACTGCTCTTGGTTTGAAAGACAGTGACATGGTCATTCAAATCCATATCATTGTTAGGATTTTGTTGGTTATCTCGGATAAACCTATACTGGTAATAGTCTTCCCAAGCGAGAGTGAATCTTCCCGATTCTTCGATCCAGCCCAAAGATGCATTGTTTGGTGCAGCATCGTTCACATCCAGAACTCCATCACAATCCTTGTCTGTAGTTGGGTCACATGCCGCGACTCCACTAAAATTTTGAGTATTGAGAACTACATTTGGAGATATGACCACGGTTCCCGGATCAGACGAACCTCCGCCTGTGGAGCCTCCACTTGATCCTCCGCCTGTAGCGCCTCCACCTGAGCCCCCATTCGCTAAATTAGATGGAATTTGAATGGGAATCCTTCCAGTGATTTCTTGGGTCTTTCCATTCGCGGGATTCACGCCTCTTAGGTTCACAATGATTTCGCTCACTTTGGGTGTAACAGTGATGCGAATGGTAATGCGACCATCGCTACTTGTACTGCCTTGGGAGAGAAACTTTTGTACACCAGGCTGAGATTGGTCTTCAAGGATTCGGACTAAAACATTCGCAACTGGTTCGGTTTCGTTTGCGATACGTAGGTGGATGTCTGTGGAAATGCTATTGTCCCACTGGAAAGAACCTGCCAGAACCTCATAGTTGATTTGGGATTGGACTTGGGTTGATCCACCGGGATTTGTAAATATGGTATCTGTGGTGGTTCCTCCCGTTGTATTCGTAGGTGGCGCAGTAGAGGTCGTAGTGGTTCCAGTTTGTTCCAACGGAGTAACCACAAAACCTTGGTCTCCAGAAGCATTCACCACAGTATCTGGGGAAGCTGGAACGGATTCAGGACTACCTGACATAAAAATAAATAGAGGCAAATCACCTTTTTTTTTCGCTTGGCAGGCTACTCCGAGAATTATGAGAACAAATACGGCGCAGTAGAACTTTTTCATTTGGTTAGCTTCTTCTAATTTTCGAGGTTTTTCCCCTCTCTTTGCAAGGTAAATGGTTTTTTCGCATAATGGAGGGCCACATTTCCAAATACAAAATTCTCAAATCCAGTTTCTTGAAATCCTATTTTTTGGATTTGCAAAAGAAGTGTCGCCTGGTCTGGGTAGGTCAAGGAGGATTGGGGGAGGTAATCGAACATCTCATTTTTGCTACCAAAGATCATGTATCCTAACTTTGGAACAATTTTAAAAAAGTAAAAATCAGCAAATGTTCTAATCCAGGGAATTCTGACTTTACCAACGTCTAGATTGACAAAAATCCCTCCAGGTTTTAGCACTCGAAAAACTTCCCCTAAGCATTTGTCTATGTCGGCGACATTTCTTAGACCAAACCCCATGCTAACGATGTCCTGAGAGTGGGACTGGACCTGCTTTAGGTCCATGGCATCTCCGATTTCGAGGAGAATATTTTCGCGACCCTGGCATTTTTTTTGAGCATAGGACAGCATCCCTGGTGAGAAGTCAATGCCCCAAATTTTCGTCTGTGGAGAAACAATAGAAAAGTAGCGAGCGATGTCTCCTGTTCCACAGCAGAGATCTAAGACTCTTTTGGAATCTGGTCTCATATCCAGGGCTTTTGATACTAGTTTCTTTTTCCAATGGCGGTGGAGAAAAAAGGAATTCCAATCGTTGAACTGATCATAGGCCTCTGCTATGCCTTCAAATTGATTTTTTACATATTGGGGTTTCTTTTCTTTCGGCGGGAGCTTGAATTGGCTCATCATGAGTTGGACACTTTCCTTAGCTCCAAATCTGGTCTATTTGCTTCTTTTTCTGCTCTCTATTTTTGCTTTCGGTCATTTTCTTTCGCTGAGAAAAGAGATCAAAAAAAAGAGAATCATATCCCAGGAGAAAGAAAGCCTTCTTCTCGGTGCTAGGATCGAATGGTTCGGATGGATTGCTCAGGCAGCAACTCTCTTAGGTCTTTTGGGTACGGTGCTTGGAATCTATCTTTCCTTTAGCGAAATGGAGGCCGTAGGCAAAGCCTCAGTGGAAGTTCTGGCTGGAGGAATTAGAACGGCACTTGGAACTACTATTTTTGGACTTTTGGTTGCCATACCTTCTCTAACTTTCCGTCAAATTTGTGATAGTTGGATGGCACAGAGAGAAGCGGAACTCATGGAAGTAAATGGGAAAGAAGCATCTTAAAAATCGTCATTCTTTAGAATTGAGTAGCCTATTAGATGTGATCTTCATCCTTTTGCTATTCGTGATGGTAAGCATCCAATTTAATGAGCCAGTTCAAAGAGTTGCCTTGGATTTACCTGAATTTAAGAAAGAACCTGTCGGCAAAGATTTTGTCGGGATTCAGATTTCGCGCACGGGAGGGGGAGATTGGTTTTTGGATGGTTCCTACCTGAAGGAAGGAGATTTATTTTTAAAGTTGAGATCGGGGATTCTCCAAAGAGAGAAGCGGATTTTTTTGGAATTGGATCCCAAAAGTGATTTGGGTGGGTATTTTCGATTAACAGAAGTTTTGTCAGAGTTTCCCGGCTTGCAACTGGAATTGGTCTCTAAATTGAAATGAAAAAGATAATCCACATCGATATGGATGCCTTTTATGCCTCGGTAGAAACTCGTGACAATCCGCAATGGAAAGGAAAGCCAATCGTTGTTGGTGGAAAACCCAATTCCAGATCGGTGGTGTGCGCGGCAAGTTATGAAGCTAGAAAATTTGGAATCAGGTCAGCCATGCCTTGCTCCCAAGCCTTGAGACTTTGTCCGGAGGCAATATTTGTGGAACCTAATTTTGGGAATTATAAGCAAGTCTCGAGTAATATCATGCAGATTTTTAGAAGATACACAGAATTGGTAGAGCCTCTCTCGTTAGACGAAGCATACTTGGATGTGACCGAAAGTAGTGGATTGTATGCCAGAGAAATTGCAGTGGAGATCAAAGCAAAAGTAAAGGAAGAAACCCGACTAACTTGTTCTGCTGGGGTTTCCTACAACAAATTTTTGGCGAAGATGGCATCTGAATTCAAAAAACCGGATGGATTGTTTGTCATACCTCCAGAGAACGCAAAGTCCTTCTTAGAAAATCTCCCCTTGGAAAAATTCTATGGAATTGGCAAGAAAACTGCGCAGAGAATGGCCGATTTGGGTTGGGAAAAGGGAAAGGATCTAAGAGAGATTCCTAAGGCAGAACTCATCCAAAGGTTTGGGAAGTCGGGAGAATTGTACTTCCTCTTGGCAAGAGGGGAAGACCCTCGTCCCGTAGAACCCCATAGGGAACCAAAGTCCATTGGTGTCGAGACTACCTTTTCTTTTGATACGGACGATTTTTTTGTGATGCAAAAGGAATTGAATGAGCTTATTGAAGAACTTGCGAGACGGATGAAGAAAAAAGGAAAAGAAGCTCGTACCTTGACACTCAAAGCCAAGCGATTTGATTTTCATTCTTTCACTCGAAGCCAAACCATAGCCAAGCCCTTTTCGAGGGAATAAGAAATAGCCGAATTGGCACAGAATCTTTTTCAAAATTTCATAGAAGAGATGGAGGGAGAAAAATTTCGTCTGTTAGGGCTACAGGCTTCCCATTTCCTTGAGGAAGACCTAGACAAAGAACCCTCACTCTTCTTAAATTAGCAATTGGATTCATGGCTTCAGAAGAATTAGATGATTTTGAAAAGATTGGTCCCCTCAAGGTTTTAAGAGCACCAGGGGAAAACGGTGCTGCAACCATTGTACTCTTTCACGGCTTTGGGGCGAATGCGCACGACCTTTATCCTCTGCACGACTACCTCCCCACCGAAGAACGATTCCAGTGGATCTTCCCACAAGGGTTGTTGGAGGTTCCTTTGATCCCTGGCTATTCGGGCAGAGCTTGGTTCCCTATCGACATGCAAGCTCTTCAGGAAGCCATTTCCAAAAGAGACTTTCGTGACCTCTCTAGTAGGGAGCCCGAAGGGCTCGATAACGCGAGAATGGCGGCTTTTGGAATGATTGAGGCACTGGGCATTCCATGGGAAAATCTCATCCTTGGCGGATTTTCGCAAGGAGCCATGCTTGCTTGTGATGTGGCTTTGCGGGCTCCTAGGACCCCGAAGGGCTTGGTTCTATTCTCGGGAGCACTCTTGAACGAAAGTGTTTGGTCCAATTTGGCAAAGGCTAGAATCCACCTAAGGTTTTTTCAATCCCATGGGGAAGAAGACCCTATCTTGGACTTCAACCAAGCTAAAAAACTGGAAGCTCTTTTTCGGAACTCTGGTATGTTAGGTGAATTTATAGGATTCCGAGGAGGCCATGAAATCCCTCCGCAGGTCTTACAAGGTGTTAGTCGTTATCTGAACGGAATTTCCTAGTCATTCAAAAGTATCGTGCTCTTTTTTGTAGATTTGGACAAACCGTGGCAAAAAAACTGACAAAACTTGAATTTCAAAAATTCCGCTAATTGCTATAACTCCCCAAGTCAAGTTATGATTTCCCCATCCCACCAAATGGTCTAATACGAACATTAGAATTAGTAGAAATTTAATTGCTGTAGCCCATTTGGCAGGCCATTTGGGTTTCACTTGGAATGGGATTTTTTTCCATAAAAGTAGAACAGGAATGGCTATCAATTGTAGGGTATCTCTTCCAAAAGCAAGTAGGAAGTAGGGAAGGAAAAGATCGCCCTTCCAGGCAAAAAATGCGAAAAAGCTCATGGAAACCATCTTGTCCGCCACTGGATCTAGGATGGATCCAGACAAGCTTGTCCAACCAAATCTTCTTGCTAGAAAACCATCTAGGAAATCTGTAAGAACAACAAATCCAAAAATCGAAACGCTTACCCATGTTTCTTTAGATTCAAAGAAAAAAAGTAGTGGGGCTATAAGCGCCATCCTTAAGATAGTAAGGAAGTTGGGAACCCAGGACAGTCTTGGCATTTGTTCCCTACTGAGGTCTAAAAGTTATGCTACTATTTCGTTTCATATTGGTATTGTTCCCAAGCCTTTTGGTGGGGGCTCCATTTGATCACACCTACTCTTCTTGGAACCGTCTCCTGAATGAAAGTGTTTCAGAAGGTCTTGTAGATTACAAGGGTTTTCAAAAACAAGAAAAAGACTTCAATGCTTTCCTTAGCAGTTTGACTCAAGTCTCTCTGGCGGAATACTCTAGTTTCAAAAACGCTGAAAAAATTGCCTTTCTAATCAATTCCTACAATGCTTTTACCATAAGACTAATTTTGGATCATTACCCTATCAAAAGCATAACAGAAATAGGTGGACCTTTTGCAAAAATCAATCTGGCAAGAGGAGCTCCATGGAAAAAAGAGTTTTTCGAACTCCTCGGCCAAAAAAGGCATCTGGACTGGATAGAACACGAAAAGCTTCGAAAGGACTTCAAGGAACCTAGGATGCACTTTGCCATAGTTTGTGCCTCTATTGGCTGCCCAGAACTAGCGAATGAGGCATACCGACCCGACAAACTCGAAGAACAGCTCAAAGCGGCCAAAACCAAATTTCTGAAAGTTTCTTCCAAGAATAGGTACGACTCTAATGCAAATGTTTTGTATCTCTCCCCTATATTCGATTGGTTCAAGGCTGACTTTATCAAAGATTCTACTCTCATCGAATTTGTTCAAGACACCTTCCCGGTGAAAATCAAACCAGATGCTTTGATAGAGTATACGGATTACAGTTGGAAGCTCAATGAATGGAAGAAACCCCATTCAGAGAGTAAGTGATTTTGGCTGTTTTCTCCAAGGTCTTGGCAACAGAGCAATACTTTTCTAAGCTGAGACCGATTGCCTGATGGTATTGTTCCAAGGTCCCATTTCCATGAATTTCAAAGTCCAAATGGATGTTTTTGAAAAGACTTGCTTCTCCTACTTTTTCTCTTTGGGCTTCTGCTTTCACGCCGTAGGATTCAATGGTTAGCTTTTTTTTTGCGAGGATCAGGAGCACATCGATGGAACTACACCCCATAAGTCCCATCACAAGCATTTCCATGGGTCTCACTCCCTCGTCGTTCCCTCCTATT
>Ga0169931_10000368_pt1 | contig 73653 bp, 69 predicted proteins | sample Kivu_15m_20L_FD_129675 | JGI IMG/M metagenome (GOLD analysis project Ga0169931, IMG submission 129675) | Freshwater microbial communities from Lake Kivu, Western Province, Rwanda to study Microbial Dark Matter (Phase II) - Kivu_15m_20L... | ecosystem: Environmental > Aquatic > Freshwater > Lake... | reverse complement strand
TAGCAAGAGTTCAAAAGTAGGCAGAAGATTATAATTAATAAACAATCGAAAAGATTTGATCATGAAATGTTACTTTTGGAGGTACTAGGCAAGCCTATTCGCCGTTAGTATTCAGCAATGAAGCAGTTTCTAATCCTCCTCTTTCTCCTCTTGCTCGGCTCCCAATGGGTACAGGCCCAGGACCTTGGTATGGACCAAAAAGCAAAGGAGGATTCTACGGGCTTGGTAAATTATTCCCTACTTCCTACCGTCGCACCTTTACTGCTTTTTGACGATCAAAAAGTAAAGGAAGAGAAGAAGGAGAAGAAAAAAAATGTGCGAAAAAACACCTATTTCGGAATCAAAACCCAAAAAGGAAGCACGCGCAGAAGTTTACGTGGCCAAGAATACCTGGAGCTTTTTCATTACACGAATTTCTCCAGACCAGGCAATCCCTACCTTCGTGACCGATACTGGTATGACCCAAAAGAACGGACCATCCGAACTCAGGGATTTGCGGAAGGCCAAGGCTACCTCCTCCATGGACCTTACCAACGCTTGGTCAACCAAACGGTAGTCGAGCGAGGCATGTTTTATTACGGTGCCAAACACCAAACCTGGCTCACCTTCGATGCGGAAGAGGTTCTCCAAGATAAAGCCCATTTCGAAGAAGGCTGGCCCAAAGAATCACGGATTACCTATTTCAACACCAGTACCAAAGCGATCGAAAAGTTGATCCCCGTGCAGTATGGTCTGGAGGAAGGCAACTTTTTTCACTTCTACCAAAACCAGCAAGTGGCGGTCACTGGGGAATACCGCTATGGGCAAAAAGTAGGGCTTTGGACCGAGTATTGGAACACCAATACTACCCAGACCATTCGAAAGCGGGAGATCCAGTACCAAGAAAATCCCTACACCAAAAACTTCCGCCCCTACATCCGGGCCGAATGGGACAAGGAAGGCAAGCTGATCTACCGAAAAGATTAGTAGTCCAGGTTCAGTAAAAGGCATCTTCAAACTGCCGAAAATGTAGGATACCCCGAGAATCCTGATACACTCCTACAATATCAAAGCGAATATCCCAATGCCAATCCTTCTTGTAGATGTACTGGTCCGCAGCCTTGACGATGAGCTTCTTTTTGGAAGCATGCACAAACTCTTCTGCATAGCCAAAACCCACCCCCGATCGAAATTTTACTTCAATAAAAATCAACAACCTTTGATGGGTCATGATTAAGTCAATTTCCGCATGCTGGTAGCGGTAGTTGGTTTCCAATAAGGTGTATCCCCTACTTTCAAGCCAGTTCGCGGCTTCCTGTTCGGCGAGTCTTCCTAAATCATTGTGTGTTGCCATGGGAAATATTGGTTAATTTTGAAAAGTGAACGAGCCTACCCAAAGGGTCAAAAAAATGCTTTCGCAGGGACGATGAATCAAAGTACAAAAAAAACGGTAGAGTTTCGAGATCTAGGTAACATGGATTACCAAGAGGCTTGGACCTACCAAGAAAATCTATTTGCAGCCATCGTCAACCAAAAAATAAATAATAGAACCTTACCTGAGGCGGAACAAACCATTACGCCCAACTACCTTTTGTTTGTCGAACATCCCCATGTGTATACGCTGGGAAAAAGTGGAAAGCCCGAGCACCTCTTACTAGACGAAGAAGGTCTAGACAGCCATCAGGCCACCTATTACAAAATCAACCGGGGTGGAGACATTACCTACCATGGCCCTGGGCAATTGGTGGGTTATCCCATATTGGATTTGGACCAGTTTTTCACGGACATCCACCGCTACCTAAGGTATTTGGAGGAAGCCATCATCCTGACACTCGCGGAGTACGGAGTGTCGGCGGGAAGAATTGAAGGGCTTACAGGCGTATGGCTCGACCACGAGACCTTAAAGAATCCGAGAAAAATCTGTGCCCTGGGCGTAAAATCCAGCCGCTGGGTGACCATGCATGGATTTGCCTTCAATGTGAATGTGGATCTCTCCTACTTCGGTCACATCGTCCCTTGCGGGATCGACGACAAAGCCGTGACCTCCCTTCACCTCGAGTTGGGTCGTCAGGTAGACGTACAGGAGGTGAAGGAAAAGGTAAAAAAACACCTTGCAGCACTTTTTGAAATGAATTTGATGGAAACCAAATGAAAAAAGACATTGACTTTTCTCCGGTCACCGGAGTGAAGATTGCCATTGCCAAACAAGATACCGAAACGGGTACGGAATGGGCCGTATACCTGATCAACTACAACCTGATTGAATTGACCACCGTCATGATCACTTCCCAAGGCTATGGCCACCTGGAAGGGGAGCTGCGCAAAACATCCACGCTACGTCACCTCATCGAGGAGCTTGGCGCGGATTCGGTGGCGCGAATCGAACCCATCGATCCGGCCGTTTTTTCCTTGACCAATGAGTTTTGGGTGAGTTACTACATTCTAGATCAGATTTTTGATAAAAAGTTTATCTTTACTCCAGGCAGTTTTGATCCTGCCCACCTCCGCTATATCCCAGAATTGGGATTGGAAGGTATTCTCCACTCCTAATTTTTAGATCATGGCCCCATTTTTTGAACAGCTAAGCAACATTTTATTTTTAGACATTGAAACGGCCTCTTCCACTGAATCCTTTGCTGAACTCGACCCTAGGCTACAGCCCGAATGGATTCGAAAAGAGCGACTCATCCGTAGAGAAAGTGTCCTCGAACCCGGGGAACTTTTCTTTGACCGCGCAGGAATCCATGCTGAATTTGGCAAGGTCATCTGCGTCGGAGTAGGCTATTTCCAAGCCAAAAAGAAGGAGAAAAAGCACCTCTTCCGATCGAAAGTTTTTGCGCAAGAGGCAGAAAAGGAAACTCTTTTGGAGTTAAAATCCTTATTGGAAAAGAAAAACTGGATTCTCTGTGCACACAATGGCAAAGAATTTGACTTTCCTTACCTCTGTCGCCGCATGCTGATTCAAGGCATTTCCTTGCCCGAGCCCCTACAACTGGCTGGGAAAAAGCCCTGGGAAATTCGCCACCTAGATACCATGGAACTCTGGAGATTTGGGGATTTCAAACATTACACCCGATTGGAACTCTTGGCGGCAGCCTTCGGAATTCCAAGTTCCAAAGAAGGCATGGATGGCAGCGAAGTCAACCCCACTTATTACCGGGAAAAGAACCTCGAAAAAATCAAAAACTACTGCCTCCGAGATGTGGAAGTGACCGCGAAGATCTACCTGGCCATGAATCCGCAATCGGAAAGCAGCGATATTGAAATTGAATATCCTGAATCCTAACAAAAAGATCATCTCGTCAAGTTTTCAGGACAACCAAAACTTTATACCTTAGAACAAACAACGCCCTTATGGGAAGAAAATCCGATCGGAAACACTCCAAAAAAAAACATTCCAGCCCTAAAGGCACCAATGATTCTGCTTCATTAGCGCGCAAACTCCTTCAATTTTTAGATGCAAACTTTGGCCAAGAATTCAATGCCAAACAACTCATCAAACGATTAGAAATTCGAGATTCCTTAAATAAGGGAGGCGTAGAGCCAGCCCTTTACCAACTTGTCGCTGACGGGAAGATCTCCCGAAGTCCGCGCAACTTTTTTTCCTCTACGCGTGACCCGGAATACATTTCGGGAACAGTGGATTTTGTAAACCCCCGTTTTGCCTTTATCATTCCTGACCAACCCGATGCGGTAGAAGGAGACATACTAGTAAAAGATGTCGACCTCAAGCAGGCATTGGACGGAGATAAGGTTCGTGTGATGGTATTTCCTGTCAAAGGGAAAACCGGCAGAACTGAAGGTCGCGTATTGGAAATCCTAGAGCGCAACCGGGATGAATTTGTGGGCCGTGTGGAAATCTCCCCTCGCTTTGCCTTTGTGGTACCGGACTTCAAGAAAATGCACAAGGACATCTTTGTGCACCGTGGAGAATTATTGGGTGCTCAACACAATGAAAAAGTCATCGTCAAATTGACCGAATGGCGCGAGGACGATAAAAACCCAACAGGAAAGGTCATTCGTGTACTCGGCAAAGCAGGATTGCATGAGGTAGAAATTCACTCCATTATGGCGGAATTTGGCCTTCCTTTCGAATACGAGAAGGAAGCCGATGCCGAAGCCAATGCCATCTCAGATCAGATTTCGGCCAAAGAAATTAAGGCGCGAAAAGATTTTAGAGAGGTCCTGACTTTCACGATTGACCCCGCTGATGCGAAAGACTTTGACGATGCGATTTCCTACCGAAAACTGGACAATGGCAACCACGAAATCGGAGTGCACATCGCCGATGTGACCCATTACGTGAAGGCAAAAACAGCCTTAGAAAAAGAAGCCTACAACCGGGCAACTTCGGTGTACTTGGTAGACCGTACGATACCCATGCTTCCAGAGCGCTTGAGCAATGGCCTCTGCTCGCTCCGCCCCAAGGAGGACAAACTCACCTTTGCCTGTGTATTTGAAGTAGATGATCAAGCCAAAGTACTCAACCACTGGATTGGCCGAACCATCATCCATTCCGATCGCCGATTTGCCTACGAAGAAGCACAAGAGTGCATCGACACCCAGTCAGGGGATTACTTTCAGGAGCTCATGCTGCTGAATACCCTCGCCAAAAAAATTCGAAAGCAGCGATTTGATCAGGGAGCTGTCAACTTTGAAACGGTGGAAGTGAAGTTTAAATTGGATGAAAAGGGAACTCCCCTTGGTTTGTTTGTGAAAGAACGAAAAGACATTCACAAACTCATCGAAGAGTTTATGCTCCTAGCCAATAAGTATGTGGCCGAATTCATTTACCGCAAAAATCAGGGCATGGATACCTTCGTGTACCGAACGCACGATAGCCCGGATTTAGATCGCTTGGAAACCTTCTCTGGCTTTGCCAAGCGATTTGGGCATGCGATGGACACCACACAACCGCAAAAAATCTCGGCAGCACTCAACAAGCTCATGGATGAGATTCAGGGTAAGCCCGAGCAAAATGTGTTGGAGCAATTGGCGATTCGAAGCATGGCTAAGGCAAAGTATACCACCGAACCTAAGGGGCACTTTGGACTTGCCTTTGCGCACTATACCCACTTCACCTCTCCCATCCGAAGGTATCCTGACATGATGGTGCATCGCTTGCTCGAGCACTACCTCGAAGGGGGGAAATCCCCGGAAGCGAATTCCTGGGAACAAAAATGCCTCCACTCTTCCGAGCGGGAAAAGCGGGCTGCAGACGCAGAGCGTGCTTCCATCAAGTACAAGCAAGTGGAGTTTATGTCCTTGGCAGAAGCGCGAGATTACGAAGGCATTGTGAGTGGAGTGACGGAGTGGGGCGTGTTCGTTGAAATCACCGAAACCAAGTGTGAAGGGATGATTCGTGTCCAGGACATGGACGACGATTACTACGATTTTGACGAGCGCAACATGCGTTTGATAGGCTCGAGAACAAAAAAAATGATCACTTTAGGAGACAAAGTACTGGTTCGCGTAGTTAATACGGATATCGACCGAAGAACCATCGATTTGGAATTTGCAGACCATGACAGAAAAAAATCTCGTCCACGAGCTTTTAACTAAGTTAGAAGAACACATTAGCGGCCACTCTTTTGGCGAGTCTCCCGCAGAGTTATACGATCCCATCACCTACATCATGGGATTGGGTGGCAAGCGGATTCGTCCGCTGCTCTCCCTTTTGGCTTACGGGATGTACGGCAAAAACCCCACAGAGATATTAAGTCAGGCTGCTGCGCTGGAAGTTTTTCACAACTTCACGCTGATGCACGATGACATCATGGATCAAGCACCTCTGAGAAGGGGCAAACCTACTGTCCATGAAAAATGGAATGCCAATATCGCCATCCTTTCCGGAGACGTGATGCTCGTTCGTGCCTACGACCTATTACTTCCTACACCCACAGCCCTTCTTCCTGAGCTGATTCGTATCTTCAACAAGACCGCTGCCGAGGTCTGTGAAGGACAGCAGTTGGACATGAACTTTGAAGGCTACGAGACCGTGGCCGAAGAAGACTACATCCACATGATTCGCCTGAAAACTGCCGTGCTCCTCGGCCTTTCTCTCCAAATCGGAGCCTTACTCGCAGGAGCTTCCAAAGAGGACGTGGAGCATATCTATGACTTTGGTGTGAATATCGGTGTGGGCTTCCAACTCCAAGATGACTTGTTGGACGTGTATGCAGACCAAGCCAAATTTGGAAAGCAGGTAGGAGGAGATATCATTTCCAACAAGAAAACCTTCCTACTCCTCAAGGCCTTGGAACTAGCCAAAGGCAAAGAGAAAGAGGAATTGCAACATTGGGTGGGACTCACTCAGTTTGACAAAGGAGAAAAAGTGGCGGCTGTCAAAGGCATCTACGAGCAGCTGGGCATTCGCACCTTGACCGAAAAGAAGATGCAATCCTATTTTGAAAAAGGATTTCAACAATTGGAAGCATTACAAATCAAAGACAGCGCCTACTATGCAGCACTACTTGGGGTCACCCAAGAGCTCATGCATCGTGAAAAATAAGCAGTAATGGACTTTTCGCTAACCACCCTCCTCATTGGAGTGACGGCAATAAGCAGCATTCTTGCCTTCAACCGACCTGCCCTATTGGACCGCTGGATGTTTAATCCCTATCGAATCAAGCAGCGGAACCAATGGGATCGCTTTATCCTCTCTGGATTTATCCATAAGGATTTCATGCACCTCCTGTTCAACCTATTTACCTTCTACTTTTTTGGAGGGGTGGTGGAACGATTTTTTAAGTTTCAATTTGGACTTGAGTTAGGAGGCTTGATTTTCGTGGGATTTTACCTCGCCGCGATCGTGTTTGCCGACATTCCCACATACTTGAAGCAGCAGGGCAATAGGTACTACCAAGCCCTAGGCGCTTCGGGGGGTACTGCAGCCACCGTGTTTGCAAGCATCATCCTGATGCCGCTTTCAGACATTTGCTTGTTCGGATTACTTTGCCTTCCGGGCTTCCTTTTGGGTGGCTTCTTTCTGATTTATTCCTATGTCAAAGGGCAGCAAGGGCAGGACAACATCAACCACGATGCACACCTCTATGGTGCCATTTTTGGGATTGTTTGTATTCTGCTTCTTTCACCTGGTAGTGCCAAGCTATTTTTGGAGCAAATCCTTTCCTACCAACCTTTCTAAAAAAAAATGGGTCCCGAACTTACGGGACCCATTTGCTTATTTTTTCTTTTCCAACTTCGTTTTCATCTCCTCGATATTCAGGACTCGGGAGATTTGTTCCCGCTCCAGTTTCCGGAAACGTGCCAGTTGCACATCAATTTGTTCCGTAAGTTCCTTACGTACCTCTTCCGATGAGTCGGTAGGTCGGTAATCTCCACTTCCTACCACACTAGTTAAGTGGGCCAACTTGTTGTTCAATCGAATAGGGAAGTTGAGTGGATCCTGGCCGCTTCGGTTTTGCGTCTGGTACAAGGTCTCCTCGATGGCCTGCATTTCTGCTTTGATTTGGTCAAGATTCTCCGGCCTGGTGGTGAGTGAGTCCAATTCAGTACGGTACACACGGATCAGTTTGATGGCTTGATGCGTTTCGGTGAGTTTGTCACGCACGGCCAACAAGTACTTGTACTGTGCCACCAAATCTTCCTGCGTGGATTCATAGCGTGGATCCGCAAGCACTTTGAAAGTTTGTTCTTGGGATTGCCCGTCTACCGTCATGCGAACTTTGTAAGTACCTGGAACGACTTTAGGACCTCTAAGGCTAGCTGCCCAAAGGATCATTCCCTCAAATCCTTCCGCATTCTCTGCACGAAGATTCCAGTTGAATTCCCCAGATCCGGGCTTCACTCTCAGCGTATCTCCATTGACACCTTTGGTGGAGAACCAGCGGATGAGTTGATTTTGATCATTGAAAAATTCAATTTTTACTTCGCCACTTGGTTTTTCCTTGAGGAAATAATACACCAAGACGCCACCAGGACGGTTGGTTCCATCGGTCAAGCTCTTGCGCTTCATCCCGTCGATGCGGTAGGAATCTTGAGGTTTGAATAGGTGAAATGCTTTGTTTTCTAGTCCAACTTCTGCTTGATGCAATACCGTCAAGTCATCGATGATCCAGAAGGATCTGCCTTGGGTGGCTGCAATCAAGTTATTTTCCTTGATCGTCAAATCCGTAATCGGAACAATGGGTAAGTTCAATTGGAGTGATTGCCAGGTAGCCCCATCATCTTTGGAATAGTACATGCCTGTTTCGGTACCGGCATAGAGCATCCCTTTTTTGGCTGGATCAGCGCGTACTACCCGAGTGAAGTGTTCATCATTGATTCCGGACACGATCTTGGTCCAGGTCTTTCCATAGTCCTTGGTTTTGTAGAGGTAGGGGGCAAAGTTACCCGTTTTGTAGCCTGTTGCGGCAAAATATGCCTCTCCTGCGGCAAAAGGGCTCGCCTCGATGGAATTGATTTGCAACCACTCCGGTAGGTCTTTGGGAGTGACATTTTGCCAAGTTTTTCCGTTATCTGCGGTTACATGTACCAATCCATCATCAGACCCTGCCCAGATTACTCCTTGCTTCACTGGAGATTCTGCAGCGGTAAAGATGGTGGCATAATACTCCACGGAAGTATTGTCCTTGGTGATCGGGCCTCCGGAAGGACCGAGTTTGCTTTTGTCATTTCGAGTCAGGTCTGGAGAAAACAACTCCCAAGTTTGTCCCTCATTCGTAGAGCGGTGAAATTGATTACTGGTGGTGTAAAGCAATTTTGGATTGTGAGGAGAAAAGAAAATCGGGAAGTTCCACTGGAATCGGTACTTCATACCCTCTGCTCCATGTCCCATGGGGTTATCTGGCCATACGTTGACGGTGCGTGAGGTACCATTTCGGTGGTTTTCACGAGTGAGTAGCCCTCCGTAAGATCCCCCATAGACGATATCATTGTCTAAAGGATCGGGAGCTATCCAGCCCGACTCCCCACCCGCAGTAGGTTCCCAATCCGATTCGGTAATCGCACCACCATCATTGCGGTGACGGATACGAAGGGTCGAATTGTCCTGCTGCGCCCCATAGATTCGGTAGGGGAAGCTGTTGTCGGTGGTTACTCGGTAAAACTGCGAGGTCGGCTGATTCATCATGGTGGACCAGGTTGCTCCTCCATCTTCTGAAACTTGCGCACCTCCATCATCAGCAATGATCATGCGCTGGTTGTTGGCTGGATCAATCCAAAGATCGTGGTGATCCCCGTGAGGAGCATTTGCTCCTTTGAAGGTTTTACCCCCGTCAGTAGATTTATGGTAGCTCACATTGAGGACATAGAGGGTCTCCTCATTTTGGGTGTCTGCGTAAATTCGAGAATAATACCAGGCACGCTGACGAAGGTTACGATCTTCATTGACTAATTCCCAAGTTTGACCTGCATCTTTGGAAGTATATACTCCTCCTTTGTCGTTTTCAATGATCGCATACAAGCGGTTGGAATTTTTGGGAGATACGGCGATTCCCATAATGCCAAGTACTCCTTTGGGGAAGGTTGCTTTAGAAGAAAGTTCCTCCCAAGTTTTCCCAGCATTGGAAGATTTAAAAAGCTTAGAACCTGGTCCCCCACTTTCCAAACTGTAGGGAGTGCGTTGCAGTTGCCAAGTAGAGGCATACACTACTTCTGGATTGTTGGGATCCAATACCAAATCTACTGCACCAGAGATGTCATCCACAAAAAGGAGTTGCTCCCAGTTCTTACCGCCATCGGTAGTCTTGTACACGCCACGGGTGGCATCTGGTTTAAAAATATCCCCCAACACTGCAGCATAGACCACATTGGGATTGGTGGGATGGATGCGCAGGCGCGAAACAAAACGGCTTTTATCTAGACCTGCACGTGCCCAGGTTTTACCTGCATCGGCACTTTTCCATATCCCGTAGCCAAAGGAAACGTTACCGCGGACGGTCTTTTCTCCACCTCCGGCATAGACCACTGAAGTATCACTTTCCGACACGGCTACAGCTCCCATGGAGCCCCCGAAAAATCCATCGGACACAGATCTCCAGGTTTGGCCTGCATTGCTAGTTTTCCAGATGCCTCCACCTGTAGAGGCAAAGTAATAGGATTTGTCATTTCCTTTGACGCCTGTTACTCCATCCGCTCTACCGCCTCTAAATGGCCCGACTAGGCGCCATTGAACCGCGTCATAGACTTTGGAATCTGGGATTTGCTGCCCAAAAACGGGAAGACTTAGGATAAGCAGTAGCAAAACTGCACCACTTCGAAGGAGAGATTGAAACGAGATCATGATGGGTTGAATTGATATCTTGATTTAAGGTAGGAGAAAAGTTGGATATGGAAATAAAAAAATTGATTAAAGGCAAAAAGATGGGCTAAGGGCAAAAAAAAACCTCTTCCGAGGAAGAGGTTTTAAAGAATTAGGGATGGGAACTTAATCCTGAGCAGGAACAATGCTCACATAGGATCTTCCATCAAATCTTTTCTTGAATGCTACTACACCGTTAGTCAATGCGAATAGCGTGTGGTCCTTACCTACCCCAACATTTAAGCCTGGGTGGTGTTTTGTACCTCTTTGTCTTACTAGGATATTTCCTGCGATGACTACTTCACCGCCGAACTTTTTCACACCCAATCTTTTGGAATGTGACTCACGACCGTTCTTGGAACTACCTACACCTTTTTTGTGCGCCATGGTTTTATTCGTTTATGATTTCTTAAGCAAGAAAATCTTATAAAGTGATAGATTCAATCATTACTTTGGTGAAGTCTTGACGGTGACCATTCTTCTTCTTGTAGCCCTTGCGGCGCTTCTTTTTGAAGACAATCACCTTGTCACCTTTAACATGACCCAGAATTTTTCCGGATACCTTTGCTCCTGCGAGTAGCGGAGCGCCTACAGACACAGAACCTTTGGCTTCTGCCAACAAGACCTGGTCAAATTCCACGGAAGCGCCAGCCTCACCTGCCAATTTAGGGGCATAGACGAACTGATCTTTTGTTACTTTGAACTGCTTTCCTGCGATGTTAACAATTGCGTACATGTTGCTTGATTTATCGAAATCGGAGTGCAAATATAGGAATTGAAATGAAACTAAAAAAACTTTCCCCGAAAATGATGAAAGATTCCAATGGACTTTTTAACTGAAAAATAATTGACAAGAATGGGTTCAACTACCTTCATTTTTTTCCAGGGACTGAAATTTATGGTAAGCCATACTCAAATAATTAACTGTTTGTTTTTCAGTTTTTTACGATTTCAATAAATCAAATTATTAAATTGACTTGCGTTCAAAATGAGGGTCAGAAGAATCCCTAAAAAACTTTTTTTAACATTTTTAAAATTATTCAATGAGGTCAAATTGCATAATTTGATTGATTTTTTACTTAATGTTATTGATATTATATAATTGATAAATAATTAGTTACGGTATTTTTGACTATCGGTCATTTATTGATTTTTAGCTCAATTTCAGACTTTTTTATTCCCTTTTTGATCCTCATATTTGTTGACAAGCTGTTCTGAAAAGACAGCTTTTTCCTTCACAGGAAGTTCCAAAGGCATATTTTATGTCAAAATCCCAAATCTTAGATTACAACTACTAGAGAGCGATGCAGCAAGAGCCGATTTTACAAGAAAACAGTAACCGATTTGTCCTTTTCCCCATACAGCATGCCGACATCTGGCAGTACTACAAGAAAGCGGAAGCGAGTTTCTGGACAGCAGAAGAAATTGATTTGAGCCAGGACCTTACAGACTGGAAAAACATGAACGATGGGGAAAGGCACTTCGTCTCCCACGTGTTGGCATTTTTTGCTGCTTCCGACGGAATTGTTAATGAAAATTTGGCGGAGCATTTTGTTGCTGAAGTACAGTATACCGAAGCCAAGTTCTTTTATGGCTTCCAAATCGCCATGGAGAACATTCACTCCGAAACGTACTCCTTACTCATTGACACCTACATCAAAGACAATGCGGAAAGAGATCGTCTACTCAATGCGATCGAACACATCGATTGCGTAAAGAAAAAAGCGGATTGGGCCTTGCGTTGGATTGACAACGGCAGTTTCCAAGAGCGTTTGATTGCCTTCGCTGCTGTGGAAGGGATTTTCTTCTCTGGTTCTTTCTGCTCCATCTTCTGGTTGAAGAAAAGAGGCTTGATGCCAGGGCTGACCTTCTCCAATGAATTGATTTCTAGAGACGAAGGTTTGCATTGTGATTTTGCCTGTCACCTCTACACCAAGCATGTCAACAATCAACTGCCAAAGGAAACGGTTCGTGAAATCATCATGGATGCGGTAGCCATTGAAAAAGAATTCGTTACTGATGCTTTGCCAGTACGTCTAATAGGAATGAATGCGGACTTGATGTGCCAATACATTGAGTTTGTGGCAGACCGCCTCCTGATGGAACTAGGATGTGAAAAAGTATGGAACAGCAGCAATCCATTTGATTTCATGGACATGATCTCCTTGCAAGGCAAAACTAACTTCTTCGAAAAACGAGTGGGTGACTACCAAAAAGCAGGGGTCATGAAATCTACAGAACCTGTCGATAGTGCCGCTCGATTCTCTATCGAAGAAGACTTCTAAACGAGTTTGCTTACCCAATAATACCTATCTTAAACCACCCCTTTAAAAATTCGCCTGAGTATGTTAGTAATTAAAAGAGACGGAAGAAGAGAATCCGTACGATTCGACAAGATCACTGCAAGGATAGAGAACCTTTGCTATGAACTAGACCCCAAATTCATCCAACCCATAGAAGTTGCCAAAAAGGTAATTGACGGTTTGTACGATGGGGTGACCACTTCCGAACTCGATAACCTTGCTGCAGAAGTATGTGCTTCACTCACGGTAAGGCATCCTGATTACGCGATTTTAGCGGCGCGTATCGCCATCTCTAACCTACACAAAACCACCAGCCAGTCTTTTTCCAATACCATGAAAAGACTGTATACTTACTTGAACCCGAAAACTGGGGAGAATGCACAACTCCTCGACACGGAGGTGTATGGAATTATTAAGCAGCACGCGGCTAAACTCGATGAGGCGATCGATTACAAGCGCGATTTCAGTTACGACTATTTTGGGTACAAAACATTGGAAAAAAGTTACCTCATCCGCTTGGATGGTAAGGTAGTAGAACGTCCTCAGCACATGCTCATGCGGGTGGCAGTAGGTATACACAAAGAGGATTTGGATGCAGCAATTGAAACTTACAACCTACTTTCCGAAAAGTGGTTTACACATGCCACTCCCACGCTATTCAATGCCGGTACTCCAAAGCCACAGTTATCTTCCTGCTTTTTGCTAACGATGAAGGACGATAGCATCGATGGCATCTACGATACTTTGAAGTCCTGTGCTAAAATCTCCCAATCAGCGGGAGGAATAGGTCTTTCCATTCACAATATCCGCGCAAAAGGGAGTTACATCAAAGGCACCAATGGGGTGTCCAATGGTATCGTCCCTATGCTCAGAAACTTTGACATGACTGCCCGCTACGTAGACCAGGGAGGAGGAAAGCGTAAAGGAAGTTTCGCCATCTACTTGGAACCTTGGCATGCCGACATCAAGGACTTCCTTGAACTGAGAAGAAACCATGGTAAGGAAGAAATGCGTGCTAGAGATCTATTCTATGCACTTTGGATTCCTGACTTATTCATGAAGCGTGTAGAAAACAACGAGGAATGGTCACTCTTCTGCCCCAATGAAGCTCCGGGTCTTTCCGATTGCCATGGAGAGGAATTTGAGCGCCTGTACGAGAAATACGAAAAAGAAGGGAGAGCCAGAGAGACCATCAAAGCGCAAGAACTTTGGTTTGAAGTACTGGAATCTCAAATCGAAACCGGTACTCCATACATGCTCTACAAAGATGCTGCCAATGGCAAATCCAACCAGCAAAACCTAGGCACCATCAAGTCCTCTAACCTGTGCACCGAGATCATCGAATACACTGCTCCTGATGAAGTAGCCGTATGTAACTTGGCTTCCATTGCCCTTCCAAAATTTGTGGAGGCTGGAGAGGATGGTGTACTCCGTTTCGATCACCAAAAGTTGTATGAAATCACCAAGGTGGCTACCCGCAACCTGAACAAGGTCATCGACATCAACTACTATCCTGTAGAAGAGGCCAGAAAATCCAATTTCAGACACCGACCCATTGGATTGGGTGTTCAAGGTCTAGCCGATGCCTTTATCTTGCTCAGAATGCCTTTCGATTCGATGGAAGCCAAAGGTCTGAACGAAGATATCTTCGAGACCATCTACTATGCTGCTGTCGAAACCTCCATGGAACTAGCCAAAATCCAGGGGACCTACGAAACCTATGAGGGCTCTCCTGCATCCAAAGGAATCCTACAGTTTGATATGTGGGGAGTAACGCCTAAATCTGGACGTTACGATTGGGATTCATTGAAAGAAAAAGTAAAGAAGTTTGGCATGCGCAACTCCCTATTGGTAGCGCCAATGCCTACTGCATCTACTTCCCAAATATTGGGCAACAACGAGTGTTTTGAACCTTACACCTCCAACATCTACACGAGAAGAACACTTTCTGGTGAATTTATCGTGGTAAACAAGCACCTGATGAAGGACTTGATAGATTTAGGTTTGTGGAATGACACCATGCGTAACCGACTCATCTCCACCAACGGATCGGTACAGACTGTACCTGGAATCCCACAAAACATCAAGGACCTCTACAAAACAGTTTGGGAAATTTCCCAAAAAGTCATCATCGAAATGGCTGCAGACCGCGGAGCCTACATCTGTCAATCTCAAAGCATGAACATCTTCATGCAAGATCCAAATTTTGGCAAGTTGACCTCCATGCACTTCTACGCATGGAAAAAAGGTCTCAAAACAGGCATGTACTACCTCCGTTCGCAAGCAGCCACTGCCGCAATCAAGTTTACCTTGGACAAGTCTCAACTTGAGCAACCAAAAATGGAAAAGGCGAACGAAACAGAAACCATTAAGGCACAAAAGCAAGATGCCATCGCCTGCTCTTTGGATGATCCAGAGGGCTGTGAAATGTGCGGAAGCTAAAGCGATATTCTAGAGTTCATTAATGAATAAAGGCGTTTGATCCTATCAAACGCTTTTTTTTTATATATTTCCTACATGAATAAAGAAACGCTACTCCAACGACTCCAAAACTTAAGTCTGAAAACTGAGGCGAAGTTTGGCATAATGACTCCACAACACATGGTGGAACACTTGGTCTTAAGTCTGAAAATGGCTGCAGGTAGAATTCCCATCCCAACAATAGAACCCAATGAAAAGCAATTGGCTCAAAAACAAGCCCTACTTTTTTCAGACATCCCTTTTCCCAAGGGCATCAAAGCCCCAGGATTACCAGATACCTTACTCGACCTTCGATTTCCAGATCTAGCAACTGCTAAGACAGAACTAATTAAAAGTTGGGATGCCTATCAGCTACTCTTCCAAGAAAATCCAACGAAGCAAACCCCACACCCGCGCTTCGGCTTACTCAACTTCGAGGAATGGGAACGATTTCATGCCAAACACCTGGATCACCACCTGAGTCAATTTGGCTGTTAAAAAATTCTTTAATTTTCTTCCTTAGCAGGTTCTATGGAAGACACACCGCCAGAGACCATAAACTTCATGATGTCGGAGTTTTTAATTCCTTTGAGCGCCGTGATTTTTTCTTTCTTGACGAGAAACACATTTCCAGATACATTGTAACTGTGGGGGAAATAAACGGCCACCAAGCCGGGTGCTCCAATGGAAGACATCTCCTCTTGGGTGACAAAGCCTAGCCTATGCAAACTATCGGAAACCTCCACGAGAACAGGGGAATTGAATTTCTTCTTTTCCCCTACAAAAGCCCCCATCAAATCCTTGATGGAGGTGTAGAGTAAGTTGACAAATGGAATCTTAAAAACACCTCGCTCAAACCAGTCAAAAAATGGCTTGGTAAAAAATAGGCTTGCCAAATACCCCACCACGGTAATTAAAGCGAGCACCATCAAAATGCCAATTCCTGGGATGGGTACAGGGATCAAATTATCCAGAAATAGGAAAAGTTCGTAAATAATGTATCCAGTGATTGCCACAGGAGTCAGAAACAACAAGCCCCTAAAGAAATAAGCCAATAATTTTCGATAGGTAATGGACATGGATTTGGGTTTTTGAAATAAAATTAACGAACACTAGATTCAACTATTTTTTCAATCAAGAAGTTTGATTTTCACTGATCGGAAATAAATCACACTTTCTGGGTCATGTGCTTGAAGGGCAATTGTACCTCGATCAAATCGCTTTTTTCCCAAGGGAACTGCACGTTTGGTATCCAAGGATTCGTCGTATTCCATGACTACCTTCCCGTTAAGTGCTACCGATAGCTGATCTCCATTGACAATCAAATGATAGGTATACCATTCCCCATCCTTGACATGCACCTCAGACACATCATTTACAGCATACAAGCTTCCTGATTTTCGCCAATCGGAATGGCTTTGATTGACTTGAACCTCATAGCCTTTTTCCGGCCAATCAGTTTCTTGATACGCCGTATGAATAAAAATACCAGAATTTGCTTTAGGTAGGGTCTTCACCTCTACAAGGAGTTCAAAGTTTTTAAAATCTGCACCACCTACATCCCCCACATAAAAAGCATGTGCTCTCGGACCTGCCACTTTGAGAAGACCATTCTCCACTGCAAATGAAGTTGGATTTTCAGAAACCTTCCAACCTGAAAGGTCTTTTCCGGAAAAAAGTTCAATCCAATCTTGCGCCTGCGCAACAGAAGAAAAATGAACAACTAAAACCAAGACAAACGTAAATACCATCTTCATAAAACGAGGAATTAAGGGTTAGTTTGATCAAGTTAGGCAATTATTTCTTGCACAAAAAAGGCCCTGAAGAAACTTCAGGGCCTCGATTTTTGGATAGCGACCAAATTAAAGGTCAATGCCCATAAAAGACATGAATGCAATGCCCATCAATCCTGTAAGCAACATGGTAATTCCTAGGCCTTTCAAGCCATTAGGAACCATGGAATACTTCAAACGCTCACGGATGGCTGCCAAAAGCACGATGGCTAGCATGAAGCCAAAACCTGAGCCAAAGCCATATACTGCAGACTCAGCCAGCGTATAATCACGCTGAGCCATAAACAGACAACCTCCTAAAATCGCACAGTTGACCGCAATCAAAGGAAGAAAAATACCCAACTGACCATACAAGGCAGAGGAGAACTTTTCTACTACCATCTCTACCAACTGCACAATGCCTGCAATGATGGCAATGAACATGATGAATCTTAGGAAAGATAAATCAATTGTGGCCATGCTGGCTGAAATCCAAGTCAAAGCGCCCTCTTTCAAAACAAATTCATTCAAAATCCAATTGAAGGGAACTGTAACTCCCAACACAAATACGACAGCGGCTCCAAGACCAACTGCAGTACTTACTTTTTTGGAAACGGCAAGGAAAGAGCACATCCCCAAGAAGTAGGCGAAAATCATGTTGTCGATAAAAATCGACCGAATACCTAAGCTGAATAATTCCATTGTTCTGTGTCTTTATTAATGTTCCACATAGCCGGTTTTGGTACGCTGTACCCAAACAATCAGCCCTAAAATAATAAATGCTCCCACTGGGGTAACCATCAATCCATTGGTGGCCAACTTGAAATCTGGACCAAACAAACTGGAAACATACTGGAAAACAGGAATGCCAAATACAGCTCCAGATCCCCATAATTCACGGAAAAAGGCCACCGTCAAGATAATCCAAGAATAGCCCAATGCAGAACCTAAGCCGTCAAGCATGGAGTCGTAAGGTTTATTCCCCATGGCAAAAGCTTCCAATCTACCCATTACGATACAGTTGGTAATGATCAAACCAATAAAAACGGAAAGCTCCTTGTACATATCGTAAGCAAACGCTTTCAATACCTCACTAACTAAGGTAACCAAGGTGGCCACTACTGCCAATTGGACGATGATACGAACCCGAGCGGGGATAGTATTTCGCATGATGGAAATAACAAAATTGGAAAGGGCTACTACAAAAATTACCGAAATAGCCATGACCAAAGTAGGTTTCATCTGGGTAGTAACAGCCAAAGCGGAGCAAATTCCAAGAACTTGAACAGTGATTGGATTATCGTCAATCAAAGGATCTGTCACTAACTTTTTTCTACGCTTAGAGAAAATGGGCTCAGCCGGCTTTTTCTCAATTACTTTTTCTATCGTTTCAGCACCCATAGTTGCTTTAGTTTAATGAGTTTTAAATTAGAGAACAGCGACTGCTTTTGAAGCAGACTTGGATTTGATATAAGCCTCATAGCAGCCCATATAGGCTTTCAGCATGTTATTTACACCATTACCAGTAATGGTGGCTCCTGACATTCCATCCACTTTATGGGCATCTGAAGAATAATCTTTCCCTTCGCCTTTTTGCATCATCACGGTCACCAAAGCACCGGATTCATCAAAAATTTTCTTGCCCACATACCTTTCTTGAACTTTTGCTTCTGTAATTCGAGCACCAAGTCCCGGAGTCTCGGCAGCGTGAGCTAGGGTAATTCCGCCAATTGTATTCATGTCTGTATCCAAAGCCAAGTAACCCCAAATGGCGTCCCATAGACCTGCTCCATACATGGGAAAGATGTAAGATTCAACTGCTTCTGGATTGCCTTCAGCATGAAAGATAAATACAGGATAAGTACGCTCCTCAGCAGGTTTCTTGTAATCCTTTGCAATTTCCACCTTCTCTGCACTGACTCCTGCTGTAGTCACTTCTTTACCCGTGATGTCTACTACGGTGGAAGAAATTCGAGTTGAATAAAAAGTATTCAACTCCTCAGGAGTCATGGAGGCGATTTCTTCGGCAGAAATCACTGCACCGAGGATTTGCTTTTTCTTGTCTAAGGCAATGGCTTCTTGCTGCCAAGGACCAAGCAACTGCGCTGATCCTGAGAGTAACAACCCTAGGATAATCGTCAACACAGCGGAATAGAGGATGATGTAAGTGTTAGACTGTTGCACGTTGTAACCTCCTTGTTTTATTTGCCTTTACTACATAGTGATCAATCAATGGCGCCACCACATTCATGAAGAGTACCGCCAACATGATTCCTTCAGGATATGCTGGGTTGGTCACTCGAATGATAACCGTCAATACACCAATCAAAATTCCATAAATCCATTTTCCTAGTTCTGTTTGCGCTGCAGATACAGGGTCAGTGGCCATAAAAACTACTCCAAAAGCCAAGCCACCCATTACCAAATGGTAGTGCGCAGGCATTGCCATGTATTCATTCACTGCCAAGGCATTCATGACAAGACCCATTGCATAAGCCCCTCCGAATCCTCCAACAATGATTTTCCAACTTGCTACGCCTGTGGCTACAAGAATCGCAGCACCAATCAAGGCCATCAAGGTAGAAGTTTCACCAATTGATCCAGGAATCCAGCCCATAAACATGCTCATGAAACTGTAATCTGCCCCCAAGGCTGCATTGTGCGTGGACAATGCCTCTACCACTGGAGTACCATCAATGCTAGAGTTATAAGCCACTCCGAGAGCAGTAGCCCCAGAAAAGCCATCCACTGCAGGCTTGTCACCTAAGTAAGTCCATACCTGGTCTCCTGAGATTTGTGCCGGATAGGCAAAGTACAAGAACGCTCTTGCGGTCATGGCCACGTTGAGAATATTCATTCCCGTGCCACCAAATACTTCTTTTCCAATCACCACGGCAAAAATAGTAGCCAAAGCTACCTGCCATAGCGGAATAAATGGAGGCATCACCAAAGCAATCAACATTCCCGTTACCAGATACCCCTCAGAAATGGGGTGATTTCGGATCACACAAAAAGTAAACTCCGTCGCCAAACCAACCGCATAAGAAACAATCAAAATTGGCAACACAGAAAGTGCTCCAAAAATGGCTTTATCTAGAAAGGTGCCTTCTGCGCCAGTGGCAATGAAATGCTGATGTCCAATATTTAAAATGCCGAAAAGCAAAGCCGGGATCATAGCGATTACTACAGTGATCATTACTCGCTTCAAGTCTGTGGCATCTTTGATTTGCGCTCCTTTGGACTTGGTAATCAAGTCGGGAGCAAAAGCAATGGTTCTATGCCCTTCATACAGGGTATGGAATTTTTCCCATTTGCCTCCCTTTTCAAAGTTTGGCTTAATTCCATCGAAGAGATTTTGTAATAACTTCATAGCTTAATTATACATTAACAATTCAATCCCATGGCGGACTAATTCCTGTAGCTCATTTTTTGATGGATCTACAAATTCGCAAAGCGCCACATCTTCTTCAATTACTTCATACAAGCCCAATTCTTCCATCTCATCAAAGTCCTCGGTAACAATGGCTTTGAATAAGTAGGTGGGCAAAATATCCATCGGCATTACTTTCTCAAATACACCAGATACTACAAATGGACGCTCTTCTCCGTGGGTATTCGTGTCTACTTTGAATTCTCCACTTTTCAGGAAGGAAAACATTCCAATCGCTTTGTGGAAACTGAGTTTGGATGCACTTGGCTTCAACCAGCCCAAAAACTCCTCGTACTTTCCTTCAGGAATGACGGTCACTTGATTGTGGTAAAAACCTAAATACCCGTCTTTTTCAATTTTTTCGCCAGTTAATACATTTCCTGAAATGATACGCAAAGTTTCAGGTTGAGGAATTCCTCCTAAAAAAGTGCTTACTTGGGCACCTGTGTAAGTTTTCACATAGCCTCTTTGATTCATTTCAGAACCTGTCAAGGCAATAACCTTGGAAGCATCATAAATTCCTTCTAAAACAAATTTTCCAATTTGGGCCACTCCATAAGGAGAAACAGTCCAAGCAATATCCCCTTTATTGATAGGATCGAGGTGGTGGATTTGGGTTCCCACGTTTCCTGCAGGATGTGGTCCAGAAAACTGGTTAATTTGTGCATTTTTTACCCCAGCAAAGATCGCTGGAACTTGCTTTGCCCCATCTACATTTAAGTGAACCTTACCGGTGGTCAATTTGGCTAGCGCATCGATGCCTGCTTGAAAGTAGCGCTCCTCACCTTGAAGAATGGACGGTACTTCTGCAGCCAAAGGATGCGTATCAAACCCCGAAACAAAGATGGCTTTCGGTGAGTCAGCTGGATTAGCCACAATCCCAAAAGGACGCTGAATAATGTTTGGCCAAACCCCTGAAGCGGCAAGTTTTCCAGCCAAAGTGGTTCGATCTTGGTCCAAATCCAAGGCTCCAACTTTTTCGTGCATCACCGAGCTGTCCGCAAGAATTTTGATTTCCAATAACTTTCTCTTATCACCACGCTTGATTTCCACCACCTCTCCAGAAACAGGAGAAGCGTAGATCACCTGATCCATGGCTTTGTCCAAGAAAATTGGAGTACCTGCTTTAACAGTGTCTCCTTCGTTTACGAGCACTTTGGGACGCTGAATCCCCGGAAAATCCGTGGGTTTAATGGCAAAAGTGGTCGCTGCAGCCACTTGGATCAACTCCAAAGGAGCCTTTCCAACTAGCTTTAGGTCAAACCCTTTTTTAAGCTTCACTATTTTTGACATATTTGTTTGGAACTATGAGCCTTGAAAAACGCCACAAATCTAAGAAAAAACCTTTTGAGATGGAGCCTAAGTCACATTAATTGTTGAAAGTTTTATTAGAAAGAAATCGGCTTTTAGAAGGGTCACTTATGCCTGAAGAAGACGTTCGGATATACCACTCACAAATGTCTTGACCTGCTCCATCAACCACATCGGCGTAGAAGTAGCCCCACAAATCCCCACTCGCTCTGCATTTTGAAACCAATCCGCTTCTATCTCTTCTTCATTTTCAATGAAATAACTTCTAGGATTCTCAGAGAGACAGACTTGATATAGGGCTTTTCCATTGGAACTTTTCTTTCCTGACACAAACAAAATCACATCATTCTCTTGTGCGAAGCGTTGCAATTGAGGCTCCCGATTGGAAACTTGACGACAAATGGAGTCATTGGAGTTGAAATCAATCTCAGTCAATTGTCCCTTTGCCTCCTTAATCCGCCCTTCAATCTTCTCGGATAAGGCATAAAAACCCTTCGTGCTTTTGGTGGTCTGGCTAAACAAGGTGATTGGACGATTGTAATCGAGTTTATCCAAATCCAAATCATCGGTTACTACTATCGCTTTCTCCAAAGTCTGTCCAGTCAACCCTATCACTTCCGCGTGACCTTTTTTACCATAGATCACAATCTGCCCATTTTCACGTTCCATCTTATCAAAGGCATTTTTCACTCGATTCTGAAGTTTAAGTACCACTGGACAAGAAGCATCGATCAATTCGATGTTATTTTCAATGGCCAACTTATAGGTTTCAGGAGGCTCTCCGTGCGCACGAATCAACACTTTACAATTGCTCAACTCCTGTAATTGCTCACGATCAATCACTACCAATCCCTTTTCGCTAAGGCGTTTGACTTCCATGTCGTTGTGAACAATGTCTCCAAGACAATACAGGGGTTCCTTATTTTCCATTTCGTCCTCTGCCATCTTGATGGCAAACTCCACCCCAAAACAATACCCTGAGTTTTTATCTATGGCTACTTGCATAAGTTCCTTAGTTTGTCGTTGCTTTCTTTACTAAGTCAAGGATTTGATCCACTTGCTGGGAAAATGTGAGGGTGCTGGTATCAATTTCTACCGCATCAGCCACCTTGATCAGTGGGCTTTCAGTCCTACTCGAATCGATTTGATCCCTATTTTCCAAATTTAATTTAATGTCTTCCAAAGATACTTGCTCTCCTTTTTCTTGAAGTTCAAGTTGTCGACGCCTTGCTCGAGTCTCTACGTCCGCTGTCATGAAAAGTTTTAGTTCTGCATCAGGAAATACCACTGAGCCAATGTCTCTCCCGTCCATCACTACTCCTTTTTTTCGACCCAACTCCTGCTGCTGTGCCACCAACTCTGCCCGAATCTCCTTCACTGTGGCTACTTCACTTACACGTTCAGAGACCCGCATGGTTCGAATTTCTTTTTCCACATTGATCCCATTTAGGTAAGTCTCTTGCTTGCCGGTTTCCGAATTAAGTTGAAAAGAAATTTGCAGGCTTTTCAAGCCTTTTCTAACATCCTCAGGACGAAGAGGGGAAAGATGAAGATTTAAAAAATGTAGCGCAGCGGCCCGATACATAGCCCCAGAGTCAATGAAGGTGTAGCCTAATCTTTTGGCTACCTCTTTGGCAGTCGAACTTTTTCCACAACCCGAATACCCGTCAATGGCGATGACAATTTTGTTCATCAAAAAACCTGTCTTGTTTTACTGCCTAAAATTTGGGCAAATATAGTAGTTTTAGCAGTACTTAATTCCAAAAAGGCAAAGATCATTGATCAAGCGAAATCATGATCCCTTGTTGCCCATTCCTGACACCATGATTCTCCACGCCAACCTCGTTGACCTCCACCTCAGAAAGATTTATACAGTAACCCTGGAAGTTGTAGCACAAAAAATCCAGCGCATTCAAAAAGTTGCTACTGATCCTAATTTGCCCTTTTTGCTACCCGGATTTATCGACGCACACGTGCATGTAGAATCCTCCATGTTGGTGCCTTCCGAATTTGCTCGCCTGGCCGTGGTTCATGGTACAGTGGCTACTATTTCTGACCCGCACGAAATCGCCAATGTATGTGGCCTTCAAGGGGTAGAATACATGATTGCCAACGGCAAACAGGTACCCTTTCACTTTTTCTTTGGAGCCCCTTCCTGTGTCCCAGCCACCCCTTTTGAAACAGCCGGAGGGGAAATCTCTGCTGCAGACATCCGAATTCTCCTGGCTCGCCCTGAAATCCTGTACCTCGCCGAGATGATGAACTGGCCTGGAACAGTCAATCGCGACCCCCAAGTCATGGAGAAAATACAAATTGCCCAACAGCAAGGCAAGCCCATCGATGGACATGCTCCAGGACTTCGAGGAGAACTCGCGCAAAAATATGTCTCCGCAGGCCCAAGTACGGATCACGAATGCTTTACCTACGAGGAAGGCTTGGAAAAAATCAAACTTGGGATGAAAATATCCATCCGTGAAGGTTCCGCAGCCAAAAACTTTGAAGCACTTATCGACCTCATCGACGATTTTCCCGAGATGCTACTCTTCTGTTCGGACGACAAGCACCCGGACAACCTGGCCTTGAGTCACATCAACGAACTCGTCCGCCGTGCGGTGGCCAAAGGAAAAGACACCTTTGATGTATTGAGAGCGGCTTGCATCAATCCCATTAGCCATTATTCACTTCCCATTGGTCAATTGCGTGAAGGAGATGGTGCAGATTTTATTCTGGTTAAGGATCTGAAAAATTTTGAAGTCCTGGCCACCTTTATTCAAGGGAAAAAAGTGGCTGAAAATGGAAAATCCTTAATTCCTCGAATCAAAAATGAGGTAATCAATCAGTTTTCTACCTCCCTCAAAACTGTCACAGATTTTCAAATTTCGGCTTTGGGAGAACGAGTTCGGGTCATTGAAGCGCTAGATGGACAGTTGATTACCCCTGAAGTAGTAGGTAAAATTACCGTAAATGATGGATTTGCTGAATCCAACCTTGACCAGGACATTCTTAAAATCACAGTAGTCAATCGCTACCAGGATGCTGCACCCTCCCTAGCCTTTATCAAAAATTTCGGTTTGAAAAGCGGAGCCATCGCTTCCTCCGTGGGGCATGACTCACACAACATTATCGCGGTGGGGGCAGACGATACCTCTATCTGCAGGGCCGTAAATTTATTGATTAAGGCTAAAGGGGGTGTATCGGCAGTTTGCGGAGATCAGGAAGAAGTACTTCCACTTCCAGTGGGAGGCATCATGTCTCCCGAAGATGGGTATAAGGTTGCTGCGGCCTATACCCGCATTGATCGCATGGCCAAAGTAATGGGTTCTAGACTCAACTCCCCCTTCATGACCCTGAGTTTTATGGCTTTGCTTGTAATCCCAGATCTAAAGTTGAGCGATAAAGGCCTTTTTGATGGGAAAAAATTTGCATTTACCTCAGTTTTTAAAGAGGATGACTCAATTATTCCTTAACCAATTCGCCCTTGCTCAATAACCCAATTTTGCCTATATTTAGTTCATGGGGTTTTACAAGAGCGGACTTTAAAGTCTGCATGTTTTTCTCTAGTCCATTTGAATAAGATGTTCACTTTTTAAAATTCCTATGCTACTTTTCATTCTCAACCTCTCATCCCCCATTTTCACACTAATTGGGTTTGTTTACCTAGCCTTACTCGTCTATGTACTCGTCTCCATTGGGAAAAGTGACCAAACCTTGGTAAATAAAGTTTTATTGGCAGCCATCATGATTGTGATACCCTTGGCGCCAATCTTCTATTTGATCTTCCGGTCTCCAGCAAAGTCTTCGAGGAATACTTGAACCCAGAGTAACTAAAAAAGGCAGCCTGGGCTGCCTTTTTGTTAAAATTCTGAGGTAAAGTGGAATTCGATTTCTGGATAATTGTCTTGTACCATCTGTAACCAAGATTTGGACTCAGCCATAAAGACCAATTTATCGTCCTTGTCTCGAGCAATGTAGCGGTTTTTGGAGCGGACAAATTCCTCCAATTGCTTCTTATCCGCACAACTGATCCAGCAGGCCTTGTACAGGTTCATCGGATGAAACTCCACCGTGGCATTGTATTCGTTTTTTAAACGAAACTGAATGACCTCAAACTGCAGTTGGCCCACCGTACCCACTACTTTTCTAGCGCCCATCTCAAAAGTAAACAATTGAGCCACTCCCTCCTCCATCAATTGCTTCAGCCCTTTTTCCAATTGCTTGGTCTTCATCGCATCCTTGTTGACTACTTCTCGGAAAATTTCAGGCGAAAAACTAGGAATTCCTGTGAACACTAAGTTTTCCCCCTCCGTAAGTGTATCTCCAATCTTGAGATTTCCTGTATCGTATAAGCCTACAATGTCTCCTGGAAAGGCCTCGTCAATGATTTCTTTGTCCTGCGCCATAAACTGGGTCACATTGGAAAATCGAAGTGGCTTCGGTCCACGCACGTGGTTGTAGGGCTTGTTGCGTTCAAACTTCCCGGAACAAATCCGCAAAAAGGCAATTCGGTTGCGGTGGTTGGGGTCCATGTTGGCATGGATTTTAAACACAAATCCAGAAAACTTAGATTCCTCTGGAGCCACTTTCCGAAGATCTGTTTCTCGGCTTTGAGGGATTGGGGCAATCTGAATGAAAGTATCCAACATTTCATTGACCCCAAAATTGTTGACGGCCGAACCAAAAAATACTGGAGCAATTTTACCATTCAAGTAATCCTGAATATCAAAGTCAGGATACACTCCTTCAATCAAGTCCACATCCTCCCGCAATTGATTTGCATTGCCTGGCCCAATCAAGCCATCCAACTGAGGGTCTTCTAGATTTTCAAACACCTGTCGGTCATCGCTCAACTTCCGCTGTGAGGGAGTAAATAGATTGAGTTTTTTCTCGTAAAGGTTATACACCCCTTTAAACCCTTTTCCCATCCCTATGGGCCAGGAAAGTGGACGCACTTTGATATTCAACTTGGATTCTACCTCATCCAGAAGGTCGTAAGGATCTCTACCCTCACGATCCAATTTATTGATAAAGCAAATCACCGGAGTATTGCGCATGCGGCAGACCTCCATCAATTTTTCAGTTTGAATTTCGACCCCCTTCACACAGTCAATGACCATGATGACCGAATCCACTGCCGTCAAAGTGCGGTAGGTATCCTCCGCAAAATCCTGGTGACCTGGGGTGTCCAAAAGGTTGATCTTGATCCCCTTGTATTCAAAGCCCATCACGGAAGTTGCCACCGATATACCCCTTTGCTTTTCAATTTCCATCCAGTCAGACTTGGTTGCTGTATCAATCTTGTTCGATTTAACTGCACCGGCTGTTTGAATGGCCCCCCCAAAAAGAAGCAATTTTTCGGTCAGGGTAGTTTTTCCTGCATCGGGGTGAGCAATGATGGCAAAGGTTCTACGCTTGTGGATTTCGGCTGTTAAACTCATTGGAAATGAAATTCAGGCAGCAAAGGTAACTAAAAATGGCTGAACCCCATTTTTAAAGTTGCAAGGGAATACCTACTCCATTCGCATTTGGGTTTCACGGCACATCCAGGATTCCTTTGCTTAAAAAAGGAGTGCTCTCCTCCAAGGGTCCCAGTAATAAAATCCGGAATGTGGTGCCCTTGCCTAGTTCGGATTGCTTCACAAAAATCTTCCCTCCATGGTAGCCCTCCACAATTCGCTTGGATAAGGTCAGACCCAGTCCCCAACCTCTTTTTCGGGAAGAAAATCCCGGAGTAAACACTTTTTTGAATTTTCTTTTCTCTATCCCCATCCCCGTATCTGTAATGTCAATGCCCACAAATTTTTCGCTTTCCTGAAAAAGGGATAGGCGAAGCAGCCCCTTCCCTTTCATCGCATCCACGGCATTTTTACATACATTTTCGATCACCCATTCAAATAGGGGTTTGTTCAAAAGTGCAATCAATTCCTTGGAATCGGATTGAATTTCCCACTCCACTTTCGTTGAAATTCTGGGCCTCAAGTAGGCTACTGCTTCCTCCACAATTTGGTAGACATTTTCAGGCTGAATCACTGGAGTACTTCCAATGCTACTAAATCGCTCGGTGACCACGCGCAGTTTGGTCACATCCTTATCCATCTCCTGAATGATTTCCTTATTTTCATCCCAAACGGGGGAATTCTTCAAGTAATCCATCCAAGCCATCAGGGAAGCGATCGGGGTGCCGAGTTGGTGCGCCGTTTCCTTGGTTAAGCCTGCCCACACCCGGTTCTGTTCAGAAAGTTTGCTTTGGTTAAATACGACATACACCAACAAGCCAAAAAGTAAAATCACCGCCAATTGAATGTAGGGATAGTATTTCAAGTTGGTCAGCAGGGCTGAATTGCGGTAAAAGATTCGAATATCAGCCTCTTCCAAAACGATGGGAGGATAATCCTCCTGCATCTCCTGCAACTCTTCATTCAAAATCCGAGTGGAGTCGGCTTGATTTCGGCTATTTTTAAAAGAAATGTTTCGGAAATCAATGGGATTCCCCTTCCCATCCACCATGAGGATGGGAAACGAATAATTCTGCTGAATGATCTCTTGATTGATAAAAGTCAGGTTGTCAGAAGTAGTCGCCGCATAATCTAAAGCCGCCGACAATACCCGGATTTGCCTATCCTCTCGCTCCCGAAGTTCCTCCACTAGTCGATGCGTATATCCGATAGATCCCAGGCCCAGCAGTAGGGAAATCAAAAAGATCAGCCACTTGACTAATTTTTTGTTTTGATAGAAGTCGATGGAGGCCAAATCGGGCAACCTATTGTTCATGCGTAGGACTAGGTATTTACAACTAGTAACTAAAGAAAAGAAATAAAAGTATCTCTAGCACCAAAAAAATAAGGTTTTCTTGGAAAATCATCTTCCTCGGGAAAGAATTCCCCAACCAAAAAAGTCCCAAAGATTGGCATCAATAATTGCTGCGAAGCCACTTCCAGAGCAACTGGTAGGAAGGCTTGGTGCCATGCATTAAAATCCCTATTCGGTAAATTTTGGCAGCCAACCAGGTCGTCCCAAAAAATCCCAATACCAGCAAAACCATGGATAATCCCAATTCCCAAAAGGGAACTCCATAACTTATCCGGCCCATCATTGCGATTGGGGAAGTAAGTGGAATGATGGATAGCCAAAAGGAGGTGCTACTGCTTGGATCTTGAAGCACAAACACAAATAACCCCATGTACCCCACCAATAAGGGGATGGTAATCGGGAACATAAATTGCTGGGCATCCGAAGGAGTATCTACTGCTGCTCCCACTGCTGCAAACAGGGCTCCATACAACAGGTAGCCTCCCAAAAAATAAAACACAAAGGCTGCCACAAGAGATACAAAGTCAATTCCCTGAATCACCTGAAGGATTTCTCCCAATTGTCCGGGTGCTGGAGAAGCCTCCATCAACTCTGGACTAGCCATTTCCATGGCCTGTTGCTGCGGCATTTGCATGCCCAAGACCCCCATCCCCACTGCAGAAAGTGTACTTACCAGGAATACCCAAATCAAAAACTGGGTCAACCCCACTGCACCAATCCCCACAATCTTCCCCATCATGAGTTGAAATGGGCGCAAAGAAGAAACCAAAATCTCTACAATCCGGGTAGACTTCTCCTCAATGACCCCCTGCATGATCTGGTTGCCATAAATGAAAATAAAGAGGTAAATCAAGATGCCTGATAAAAAACCCAAGGCATAGTTGACCGTGGAATCCGTGATTTTTTCTTCTCCAGCCTCACCTAAGGTAAGTGACTGCACTTTGACATCAGTCCTGATTCCCTGCAATACCTTGGGGTCTATTCCTTTGGCATACAAGCGCTGATCCTCGATTTTCCGCTTGAGTGCCCCTTCCAAATAACCTTTCAACGATGCACTTGGATTTTCCATTCCATAAAACTGAATCCCCTTCGGAGCAGAGAGTTCCATCTTTGGCAGGTAAAGCACTCCATACCGTTCCTCATTCGTGACCAAGGCCTTGGCCTCCTCTAAACTATTGCCAGATGAACTGAATGCGTATTGCTCCGAACTTTCCATAAAAAATAAGCCGGTCTCGTCTACTACCTCAATGATCCTTAAGGATTGGTTTTCTTTTTCCTCCACCGCTATCCAGACAAAGACCGCCATGATGGCTGGAAAAATCAAGGGCGTAAGCAGGGTGGCAATTAAAAAGGATTTTTTCTTCACCCGAGCCAAGTACTCCCGTTGAATGACAAGCAACACCTTATTCATGGGTACTGGCATTAACTTGTTGAATAAAAATTTCCTCCATACTTGGGAAGCGCTCTTGGAAGGAAATGACCTGTCCATAACCCATTAGTTCCTGCAAGAGTGTATTGGAAGTTTGTCCATTCAAGGGCAGCAACAAGTCCACTCGGCCTTCTTCCCGGGCTTGCACCTGCCAGTTGGCTGGCAACTCTTGGCTAAGCGCATCCAAACTTACTCGAATCTCCGCAGGTCTAAATCTGGATTTGATTTCCCGTATACTTCCCTCCAAAATTTTCTTGGACTTGTGGATCATGGCCACCTGATCACACAAGAGTTCGACAGATTCCATGCGATGAGTACTCAACACTATGGTAGTTCCTGCTTTCTTCAATTCTAGAATTTCTTTCTTTAGCAGCGCAGCATTGACGGGATCAAAGCCTGAAAAAGGCTCGTCCAAAATCAAAAGTCGAGGTTCATGGATGACAGTAGCAATAAATTGAATTTTTTGAGCCATGCCTTTGGACAGGTCTTCAATTTTCTTGTTTTTCCAAGAGGTAATTTCAAACTTCTCCAACCAGCGGTGGACCCGCTGTTTTGCTTCTGAAGCAGTAAGGCCTTTGATTCTTGAAAAATAAATCAACTGATCCCATACCCCCATTTTCTTGTACAAGCCCCGCTCCTCAGGCAGATAACCAATTTTGCGAATGGACTCTCCAGATAGACGCTGCCCATCCATTAAAACTTCTCCGCTATCCTGTTCAATGATTTGATTGATGATGCGAATCAAGGTGGTCTTGCCTGCTCCATTTGGGCCCAATAATCCAAAAATCAAGCCATCCGGAACCACTAAATTTATATCGATTAGGGCTTTGTGGTTACCGTAGGCTTTGTTCAGTTGGTGGATTTCTAACATGCTACTCGATGGTTATGGATCCCACCCCTACGTCCAGTACAAATTCCAAAAGTCTTGGATCTGAAGCGGCATAGCCTTTGGTTACGTAAACGTCATCCCCTAAGGCTCTGAGGTACTCCGGTACCGAAGTTCTACAAAGCGGAGTAGTTTTCATTCGGATCTTTACTGGATTGGACACTGGGGGTAATTTGAGGTAAATCGTCCCTCCTCCTACGGCTGCGATTACCTGCCCCTTGGAGGTTTGACCCAATCCATAATTCAAGTTAATTTCACCGTAGTTGACTTCGATAATTATTTTTTTGGCTTGGGTTTGCTGTGCTTGACTAAGATCCACAATTCCCATATTTAGGGTAACCAGGAGGGTATCCATTCCGATCAAATTGGAGGTATTTGAACTGTTGTGAATCGATACGTCTGCGCTCGCACTTTTTATCTTGAGCGAAGCAATGGCCAATTGGGCAAGGTCAAAATCTGCAGTTCCCATGCCCAAATTAAACTCCAAGTTGTAGGCATAAGGAGAAACCAAACCCACATCCCAGGTATGGTCAAATCCATTGGTGGAGGAAAACAATTTGGAGGTGATACTTTTTCCGAGGTTGTCCGATTCAATATTCTTGTGAACCAAACTGGCAGTTACCCCATTTTTTGAAGTAGTAAATCGGAAATCGGGGAGAATATTTGCCTGGAGCAGGTGGCCATGAACGGTGAGCGGATCGATCCCAGCATTTCGCTTGACCTGAGTTTCGCTTTTGTAGGTACTGAAATTTAAATTCACCTTCTCTATGCCTTCCTTCGCAGGCACTCTGTATTCCCGTACAAACTGTGCGTGTACCCATGTTCCTGCTAGGGTGAAAAGAAAAAAAACAAGGCACAATTTTTTAAACATAGCAATAGGGTACGCGGTAAGCCAAAAAAGGTTTTTAAAAATATAAAAAAAGCCAGAGGTTGACTCTGGCTTTTCAATTTTTTAAAAAAACTCTTTCATCCGATCAAAGAAGGACTTATCCTGCTTCCCCGGGTCAGGCTTGAAGTTTTCCGAATGCTTCAAGCCTTCCAAAACAGATTTTTCTTCTTTGGAAAGTGTGGTTGGCGTCCAGATATTGACCATAATCAATTGGTCACCTCGGCCATATCCATTGATATCTTTGATGCCTTTGCCTTTGAGGCGAAGCATTTTTCCACTTTGGGTGCCGGGATCGATTTTGATTTTTACTTTTCCATCCAGCGTAGGAACCTCCACAGACTCACCTAGGGCCGCTTCAATGAAAGAGATATGCAAGTCGTAGATGACGTTATTGCCTTCCCTTTGGAAGACTCCATCTTCGGCTTCCTCAATCACAATCAATAAGTCACCCGGAATTCCTCCCGGTATCTCATTTCCTTTACTGGACATGCTCAGTTGCATACCTTCTCCCACACCGCCAGGTATGGTAATGGAAATGACCTCCTCCTTGAGAAGCAATCCTTTTGAATCTGCATCATCCGGCTTTTTATCCACCAATTGTCCCGATCCACCACAAACACCACAAGTGCTCGCTGAAACCATTTGGCCGAGCATGGTATTCACTACCTTTTTTACCTGACCGCTTCCTTGGCAAGCCGAACAAGATTTGAAGGTTACCCCAGGGGCAACTACCTGTCGCTTGACTTTGATTTTTTTCTCTACACCATTTGCAATTTCACTCAGGGTAAGTTTTAGTTTGACCCGAAGGTTGGTCCCCTTTTTGGTACGTCTACCACCTCCACCTCCTCCACCAAAGAAGGATCCAAAGCCACCCCCACCGAAAATATCTCCAAACTGCGAGAAAATATCCTCCATGTTCATCCCGCCGCCGCCGAAACCACCGCTACCCCCTAGACCTTGGTGGCCAAACTGGTCATAACGCTGCTTTTTTTCCGGATTGCTCAATACTTCATACGCTTCAGCCGCCTCCTTAAACTTGTCTTCGGCCTCGGGATTGTCAGGGTTTTTATCGGGATGGTATTGAATCGCAAGTTTGCGATAGGCTTTCTTGATGTCTTCCGCACTAGCGGATTTAGACACACCCAATACCTCGTAATAGTCTCTTTTTGCCATAATTTGGTTATGCTCCGGTTACTACTTTGGCGAATCGAACTACCTTTTCGCCTAGAAAGTACCCTTTTTCTACCACATCCACCACTGCACCCTTCCACTCAGGGCTTGGAGATGGGATTTGTGTAATTGCTTCTTGTGTATCGGGATCAAATGGTTTTCCAATCAAATCCTCCATGGGTTTTAGCCCTTTGGCATCAAGGATTTTTACCAATTTGTGGAAAATCAGTTGATTGCCCTCTTGTATTTTTTGTACGTCAGCCTCTTTTTCTGCAGCCTTAAATGCGCGCTCAAAGTCATCGACAACGGGGATTAGATCTTTCAGCACCTCCTCCGAGGCAGTTTTGATCAAATCAATTCGCTCCTTGGCCGTTCTTTTTCTAAAGTTTTCAAAATCCGAATATAGGCGAAGGTATTTCTCCTTCAATTCCCCTACTTCTGCTGTCAATTTTTCTTCCTGACTTAACTCATTTTCTTCCACTCCTTCACTAGTTGTAGCAGGAGCCTCATCCAATTTGGTTTCGTCGAGGTGCAATTCCCCTTCTTGCGATTCTTGATTCGTGTTTTCCATGGGTATTTCGTTCGTAGTCGGCTTGGTTTGAATTAACAAGGAGTTTGCCAGACCGTCAAGGCTGACAAAGTGGCGGATTTAGGAATGAATTGCCTGCCAGATTAAATCCTTCAATTTCTCCAAATTGTACTGGCTGACAGAAGAAATAAACACGTAAGGAAGGTCATTCGGAATTTCTCGTTCCATTTCTTTCATCAATTGTTCATCGAGCATGTCTACTTTGGAAATAGCGAGCAAGCGTTTCTTGTCCAAAAGTTCTGGATTGTATTTTCGCAATTCCCCCAAAAGAATATGGTATTGCTCTCCAATATCTTTGGCGTCTGCAGGAATCAAAAACAGAAGAATAGAGTTGCGCTCAATGTGTCTCAAAAACCGAATTCCCAAGCCCTTTCCTTCTGCAGCACCTTCAATGATTCCAGGAATATCTGCCATTACAAAGGATTTATCGTCTCGGTAACCGACCACGCCTAAGTTAGGAACCAAGGTAGTAAAGGGATAGTCTCCAATTTCTGGCCTGGCTGCTGAAATTGCAGAAAGTAAGGTAGATTTTCCGGCATTTGGGAAGCCTACCAATCCGACATCTGCCAGTAATTTCAATTCCAGAATAATCCATTCCTCAATCCCCTCTTCACCCGGTTGGGCGAAATGTGGGGCTTGGTTGGTGGCGGTTTTGAAATGGTCGTTCCCTAATCCTCCTCGACCACCTTTGGTCAGAATGATTTCTTGCCCATGGGTAGTGATTTCAAATCGCTTCTCTCCCGTCTCGGCATCCTTGGCTACCGTCCCAAGCGGAACTTCCAAGATGACGTCTTTTCCATCCGCGCCAGTCCTTCGGCCACCATCTCCACCCTTACCAGGATCTGCGATCACATGCTTTTTGTATTTGAGGTGAAGTAGCGTCCACAATTGTGAACTTCCTCTCAGAATAATGTGCCCCCCACGACCTCCATCTCCCCCATCAGGACCGCCTTTGGGCACGTGTTTTTCCCTGCGGAAATGCACAGAACCAGCACCTCCTGCCCCAGATCTGGAACAAAATTTTACGTAATCGATGAAGTTAGAGTCAGCCATGTATGGTGAAAGAAAAAAGGCTAAGCCCTAGAGCCTAGCCAAGTCTTGGAAATGCAAATTTAACAAAAAGCAAGGGATCAATACCCATCAATCACGGTGGCAATCTGATCAAAGATTTCTTCGATCTTTCCCACACCGTCAATCTGGTGAAATTTTCCTTGTTTTTCGTAATACGCTGCCACCGGCAAGGTTTCGTCTAGGTATACCTGAATTCTAGTATTGATTTTATCCTCTTCTTGGTCATCCGTACGTCCTGATGTCTTTCCTCTTTCTAGAATTCGCTGCTTTAGGATGGCTTGAGGAACCTCCAAAGCAATCATGCAAGAGATTTTCATTCCATTTTTTGAGAGCATGACATCCAAGGCTTCCGCCTGTGCAGTGGTCCGAGGAAACCCATCAAAAATGAAACCTTTGCTGTCTTGGGTGGTCGCAATCTTATCTTCTACCATTTGGATAACTACCTCGTCAGGAACCAAGCGTCCTTGATCCATGAATCCCTTTGCCAATGCTCCTAATGGAGTTCCTTCGCCGAGATGTTTTCGAAACAAATCCCCTGTGGACAAGTGTGTCAAACCGTAAGAGGCAATGATTTTTTCACTCTGAGTACCTTTTCCGGCACCTGGAGGTCCAAACAAAACAAGATTAAGCATATAAATAGTTTTAGGGGATACTCAGTTGATAGATTTCTGGGTAATTCCGACCCAATCCATCGTAATCGAGTCCAAATCCGACCACAAATTTATTCGGAATTTCAAAACCAACATAATCCAAGGGGTAATTAAAGGTAAAAGCCTCCTTTTTGAAGAGTAAGGTCGCAATGGCCACTCGTTTGGGATGAAAAGCAGTTAGTTTTTGGAGCAAAAAGGCCATACTTTTTCCTGTGTCCACAATATCTTCCACAATCACTACATTTTTCCCAGCAAGCGAAGAAGGAATCCCAATGACTTCGGTCACTTTACCCGAAGATTCCATCCCGGAATAGGAAGAGATCTTGATAAATTCACAGGCAATTGAGAGCGGAATTGCGCGTACCAAGTCTGCTACAAATAGGAAGGAACCATTAAGGACACCGAGCAAAACCAATTCTTCTCCTTCAAAATCAGCAGTAATTTGAGCACCCAACTCCTGGATCCGTTGCTCAAGTTGTACCTCAGTCAGGTAGGTCTCAAAGGTTTTATCTTTAATTTGTATTTTTTTCATAAGCAACTTTACAATGCTTTGCATAGGTATTGGTACAACTGAACCATGGATTCCAAGTCTTGCAGTGAAACTTTTTCATCTGGACTATGCACCTGATCCTCTGCAGCACCAATAAAGCACCAATCCATCGCATAGGGTGAAAACTGAACTTCTCGGCCATCACTTCCTCCAAAAGCTTCCACCTCCAACTGAAAAGGAATTCCACTTTTTTGAGCGATAGATAGGATTCGATCGAGAAATTTTTTGCGAGGAATAAACTTATCCCGAATCGAAACCACAACCCCCTCGTGGTGGTGAACCCCTTCCGTAATCCAAGTAATGTCTGAAATGAGCGCCTGCTTGACCGGAGCAGTTTGCTGTATAAATGGCAATAAAAAAGGCATGCTACCTCCTCCATGCTCTTCGTAAGTGGTAAAGACAACCCAGCCATCTTCCAAGGATTCGCAAAGCCTTAAGGCAGCGTATACCCCAAGCCGATTGTCTAAATAGGCTGCTTGGATAAATTCAGAATCTATACGCACATCCTGGGCAAAGGAGAGCCTGGTTCCTCTTTCTATTTTTCTTGGAAAATCATGAAAAAGTTCATCCCCTTCGACCAGTAGTTTGCAAGAAATCTCACCCAAATTATCTTTACCGACCAGAGGCGTCCCAGAAATTAGTTCTGGGCCACCCACAGGAATCAACTGATTTGCATACCTTACCATAAAGCCAATGGTATCGATATGGGCAAATACAGCGGTCCGTGGATTGCCAAACTTCAACAAAATGCAGTCATGGAATTCCTCCCCCTGATAAATCTCTGGCACAACTTTCCAATTGCTTTTTCGTTCATCTATGAAATTTGAAATCCAAGATGATGCGCCTGACTCATCGCCAGATACAGATTGAATGTGCAGTAATTCTTTGAGAAAATCAGAAATTGGCATAGAATATGTAAAATGAAAACCGAATAAAGTGCGTACCAAGACATAAACAAATTTGTTAATGCCTTGTTAATTAAATAAATTCAGTAGTTTTGCAATAAATTAAAAGCAATTATATTTGTACATCAGATTTATCAATCCCTATAAAAATCGCAACAAAAATTTTTTATCATGAAAAAACTAATACTCTCTACCCTCTTGGCCGGATCTTTGGCTTTCGCAGCCAATGCCCAAGAATTCAACAAGTGGTCCCTTGAGGCTAATGCTGGTTTCAACAAGCCAATGGCCCCACTTAGCGCGGGTTTTATTTCTCCAACACTTAATTTAGGGCATGCTGACCTTGGGGTTCGTTACATGTTCAATGAGAAGTTCGGAGCCAAATTGGATTATGGTTTTGGTTCTTTCCAAGAACTCAAGGACACCAAAGCATTTGACACGAAATATTTTAGACTAAATCTTCAAGGTGTAGCCAATGTTGGTCGCATCATGAATTTTGAGACATTTTCCAGCAAACTTGGTATGTTGTTCCACATGGGTGGAGGTATTGGAGTCGTGAATCCAGAACTTAATGCAATCAACTACTTTAATGACAAGGTGTATACCCTTATTTTTGGCCTTACTCCTCAAATCAAGTTGAGTGAAAAAGTTGCACTTGTGGGTGATGTGTCTACCATTTTGAATGGACGCCAGACGGTCACTTTCGATGGTGCTAACGTAATTCTACCTAGCACAATGCCGAATCCAACTACAAATAATGGTTTTTACGGACCAAACGCCACCTGGTGGACTGGAACCTTGGGATTGAACATTTACTTGGGCAAGCAAACACAGCATGCAGACTGGTTTATTGCCGCTAACAACTACGCTACCAAAGAAGAATTGGCAACCCAAATCAATGGCATCAAGGACATGTTGAAAGATTCCGATGCTGACGGTGTGCCTGATTACTTAGATAAAGAGCCAAACACGCCAGCTGGAGCAAGAGTGGGTTCATCTGGATCTACACTTGATTCCGATGGTGATGGTACTCCTGACCACTTAGACAAGTGTCCATTCCAGCCAGGTGCTGCTGCATCCAATGGTTGTCCAGTTGAGGTTTCCAGAGATGAAGTGGATTACTTGAGAAAGGCAATCAACGATGGCTATGTTAACGTATACTATGCCTTCGATAGCGCAAAACCACTAGGATATTCAATTAGTGCTGCTCAATACATCTCTAACTTCTTGAAAAGAAACCCAGGAGTGACCGTAGAAGTAAAAGGATATGCTGACGAGTTAGGTGAAGAAGACTACAACATCAAACTTTCAGAAAGCAGAGCAAAAGCAGTTTATGACTTACTTGTTGCTTCTGGTGTTGATGCTTCACGCTTATCTTACAAAGGTTATGGAGAAGACACTTCAGTGGACAAGTCTTCCGCAGACGCAAGACAATTGGCAAGAAGAGCAAGTTTCGAAGTCAAGTAATTCTTGAGTACTTCAAAAAAAGAGGTTGGAACTATCCAGCCTCTTTTTTTTGCCTATGGCCATACAACCTTTATTTTTTAATTTTCATCAAAGGAAACAATCGCGTATTTAGAATTCAAAATTAATGGAGAACTTCCGGCTTTCTTTGTACTTTTAGACATGTTTATACTTTCCCAACAGGCCTCCATTGGCAATCAATTTTTGGCAGAAATGCGAGATTGGCAAATCCAAAAGGACCGTTTGCGCTTTCGAAAAAATCTAGAACGGCTTGGGGAAATTCTAGCCTATGAGGTTTCCAAAACCTTTTCCTACGAGGAAAAAGAGGTTCGGACTCCTTTGGAAACCACAAAAATAGCATTGCCAGCGGATCAAGTAGTGCTTGTTGCCGTATTGCGTGCTGCACTCCCCTTTTACCAAGGCTTTTTGAATTTTTTTGATCAAGCCGAAAGTGGATTCATTGGCGCCTTTCGGGAGGAGTCCGGGACCGAACTAAGCGTAAATTTAGGCTACCATGCAAGTCCCAGCCTAGACCATAAGGTACTGATTTTAGTCGATCCCATGCTGGCCACAGGACAGTCTTGTGTGGAATCCTTACAAACCTTACTCCAACATGGAAAGCCCAAAGCCATTCATCTGGTGGCCGCTTTTGCTGCACCTGAAGGTGTGGAATACCTAAAAAAAGCTATCAATACCCCTTATTCTCTTTGGTTGGGTTCACTTGACACTAAACTCAACTCCTCCTTCTACATCGTTCCCGGCTTAGGAGATGCTGGAGATCTTGCCTTTGGAGAAAAAATCTAATCCCAGAGAAACTTTAAATCACCGGCCAAAACAGCCCAAGTTTCAACTCGAAAAATTGCCAATAAAGTCTCAAAGAACAATTCCTTTGATTTTTTTGTTTTTTTAACCAGTCTTCAATTTCCAAAAAACCTAGTTGCATTCATCACCTGTTCAAATCAGTTCCATTTTGAAATCTCATGCGTGAAGCCTTCCTGACTTTTGTAGGAATTTACCTCCTATCCATGTTCAAATTTGTCGCAGGCCCAGTATTGGGGGCCGCAGCAGGCTATAGTCCATGGCAAATCATCTTAGTGAGCTTATTGGGAATGATGAGTAGTGTGATCCTCTTTACTTTTCTAGGTACCCGACTTAAAAAATGGGTAAACAGACATTTTAGTAAACAAAGGAAGTTGTTTACTCCAAAAAATCGGCGAATCGTACGGGTATGGAATACTTATGGAGAACTAGGCATTGCATTTTTAACCCCCATCCTTCTTACACCCATAGGAGGAACCTTAATTTTAGTCTCATTTGGATCATCAAAACAAAAGATTTTCTCCTACATGCTGCTGAGCGGATTAGTTTGGGCCACCTTTTTTAGTTTTTCGATAGACTGGATGCTCTCTATTCCGTTTGTGGCAGCACTAATCGGTTAAATCTTGATCTGGAAGAATTTCAATATCTTGGATCAATACCCGTTTGGCTATTTCTTGTCCAGTCAAGGTAGCGGCTAAGCCACCCATTGCCGTTTCCTTGTAACGACTTTCCATAGAGGCTCCAATTTCGCCCATCGCTTCAATGCATTCATCCACAGGAATGACGGCACTGACGTTTGATAAGGCAATTTGAGCAGAACTGAAGGCGATCGCCGCTGCGCTAGCATTTCGTACGACACAGGGTACTTCCACCAAGCCTGCCACAGGATCACATACTAGGCCTAACATGCACTGAATCGTAATGGCTACCGAATTATAAATTTGATCAGTAGTCCCAGCTAGGCAATGTACAATTGCGCCAGCCGCCATGGCTGCCGCCGAACCTGTTTCTGCTTGGCAACCGCCCACTGCCCCCGCTAAACTTGCCTTTTGCTCAATGACCAAAGCAATACCCGCTCCAATCAGTAAACCTTCACAAATTTGAGCATCGGTCAGGCTGTGAATTTCTTGAAGTGTCACTAAAGTTCCAGGAAGGATGCCAGAAGCACCCGCAGTAGGTGCAGCCACCACACGCCCCATACAGGAATTGACTTCCTTCGCCGCTAATGCTCTGGAAATTAATCGCTGAAACTCCGGTGAAAGTACAGTCAAGGGGTTGGAATAGACTTTCTTGGCACCATTAGCAATCATTCCTGAGCGAGAACTCATTTCTTGTTCCAAGCCGGTCTTCACTGCATCTTTCATTACCTGATAGGCTTGCTGGATTCCTTGCCAGATCTGCTCTTTGGTAGCTCCTTTTTGCGCCACCTCATAGTCAAGCACTACATCTACGAGCGAAAGAGAATGCTCCTCGCAGTATTTTTTCCATCCACTAAAACTTTCAAATAGGAATGACATGATTTTTTGGGTTTATTTCTTTTGAATTTAAGTAATCGATCCCACTTAAAAATCAAAGTTGATGGTTTGGGTAAGTGCAGGATCCAAACTCAGGGCTACCGGACAGGTTCGTGCAGCATTTTTTAATTTTTGACTAAATTCTGGGGTAAATGCTGCGCCAGTCCAATGGAAGTCAACTTGGATTTCTTTGATCTTTCGGGGGCTACTTTCCATAATCTTAGTGATTTCCCAAGAAAGCCCCTCCAAAGAAATACCATCTCGCTCTGCAACAATGCCCATAATGGTCACCATGCAACTCCCCAATGCCGCTGAAACTAAATCAGTTGGGGAGAAAGCCTCTCCCTTTCCGTTGTTGTCCAATGGTGCATCTGTAATCAAGGCATTTCCAGAAAGAACATGGGTTGCTTGAGTTCGCAAGCTTCCTAGGTACGAACTTTTTATAGTGGGCATAAACTCTTACTTTTAAAATTCAGTTGTATAGATATCCAATCAAAAATAGGGCATTATTTTCGACCAACGCGAATGAATAAGCTGAATTTCCTATTCCCCATATTTTTATTGCTCCTATCCCTACCTGTGCTAGCACAAAGAGAAGACATAGGCAATTACGAATACGACCGAGAATACCTCTTAGGCATCAATAAGAATACCAACGGCGGGATGATTGGAGGTGTTGCACTCAAGGTGGGTACCCGACTCGACGATTCCCAATTTGCCTTCTTTGGACTTGAGCTTGCCAATGTAAAACACCCCAAGGAAGTTCGGTATAGCACAGTAACGGGTAACAATTACATTTTTGGCAAATCCAATTACCTCTATGCCATCCGACCCCATTATGGCAGAGAAGTGATCCTATTTAAAAAGGCTCCCAATCAAGGTGTACAAGTTTCTGCACTTGCTGCTGTAGGTCCCTCGATCGGACTGGTAGCCCCCTACTTTATCGAATATGCCCTCAATAGAGTAGAAACGGTAGTGGAGCAGTACGATCCTGCTGTACACCAAAGTAGATTCAATATTCTGGGCACTGGAAGACTCTTGGAAGGGGTAGGAAAGTCAGACCTGGCCTTAGGAGGTATGGCAAAAGCAGCACTCTATTTTGAATTTGGCGTATTCAAAAGCAATGCCACTGGATTGGAAGTAGGGTATCAGGTGGAAGGGTTTCAAAAGAAAATTCCGCTTATCTTACGCGAACAAAATCGACAATTTTTTCAGTCTGCCTACTTTACTTTGTTCTTCGGCTTTAGAAAGTGAGTCAAAAAAAGTGCGTATTTGTCAACCCTAAATTACCTTTGCATCAAATCTTAAACTCATGATTGAATTACCAGTAATTTCTGAAGATGCCAACAGACGCAAAAAGCCCGACTGGCTTCGGGTGAAGCTACCTGTAGGGACCGAATATGCCAAGGTAAGGAAACTGGTAGATCAACATAAATTACACACCATCTGTGAAAGTGGAAACTGTCCCAACATGGGGGAATGCTGGGGGGCTGGTACAGCCACCTTCATGATCTTGGGTAACGTGTGTACCCGCTCCTGCTCCTTCTGCGCAGTCGCCACAGGCAGACCCAATGAATACGACACGGATGAGCCAAGACGAGTAGCAGAAGCCATCCAGTTGATGGGGGTAAAGCATGCCGTTATCACCTCGGTAAACCGAGATGAACTCAAAGATCGAGGCGCTGAGATTTGGTACCAGACAGTGGTTTTGACCAAGGAACTTTCTCCGGCTACTACTATCGAAACGCTTATTCCAGATGTGAAGAGCAACTGGGATGCGCTTTATCGCATGATTGAAGGAGGACAAGAGGTAGTATCTCACAATATGGAAACTGTGGGAAGACTTTACCGCATGGTTCGCCCACAGGCAAAATACGAGCGCTCCTTGGAACAAATTAAACGCACCAAAGCAGCGGGTAAACGCACCAAAACTGGAATCATGCTAGGCCTTGGAGAAACTAAAGAAGAAGTGTATCAGGCCATGGATGATTTGGCAACCAATGGCTGTGACATCCTAACCTTAGGCCAATACTTGCAGCCTACCAAAATGCATATTGAAGTAGCGGAATTTATCCATCCCGATACCTTTGCCCACTACCAGGAGGAAGGCCTTCGAAGAGGCCTAAAGTATGTGGAATCTGGACCTTTGGTCCGATCATCCTACCATGCCGAACGACATGTGCATGTGTAATCTTACAAAAAAAGGTCCCGTACGGGACCTTTTTTTGTTTGAGGCACACTTATTCTTAGTTCGCGTATTCCTCTACCGGAATACAACTACAAATCAAGTTACGATCACCGTAGGCAGAATCAATTCTTCGTACCGTAGGCCAGAACTTATTCTCTTTTACAAATGGCGCAGGGAATACTGCTTTCTCTCTCGAATACGGCAAATCCCAAGTTCCAGTCAACACCATGGTAGCCGTATGCGGTGCATTTTTAAGGACATTCTCTACTCGATCCGCCTTGCCGTCTTCAATTTCTTGGATCTCTGCACGGATGGCAAGCATCGCATCACAGAACCTATCTAGTTCGGCTTTGGTCTCGGATTCGGTAGGCTCAATCATCAAGGTACCTGCCACTGGGAAGGATACCGTAGGGGCATGGAACCCGTAATCCATCAATCGCTTGGCGATATCTTCAACCTCCACACCTACTTCTTTGAAGGATCTGCAATCCACAATCATCTCGTGAGCAGCACGGCCTTTTGACCCGGTATAGAGCAATGGATAATGCCCACTCAAACGCTCTTTGATGTAATTTGCATTCAAAATGGCAACCTGAGTAGCACGGGTAAGTCCCTCACCCCCCATCATGGAGATGTAGGCATAGGAAATAGGAAGAATACTCGCACTTCCGTAAGGTGCGGATGAGATCGAAGACACGGCATGCTCTCCACCCGTTTTCACCAATGGGTTGCCTGGTAAGAAAGGAGCCAAGTGGGCTGCTACGCAAATTGGGCCCATACCCGGTCCACCACCCCCGTGAGGGATGCAGAAGGTCTTGTGGAGATTGAGATGGCAAACATCCGCTCCAATTCGGCCAGGAGAAGTTACTCCCACCTGCGCATTCATGTTGGCTCCATCCATGTATACTTGACCACCATAGGCGTGGATGGTAGCGCAAATCTCTTGGATTGCTTCTTCAAATACGCCGTGTGTAGAAGGATAGGTTACCATCAAGCAAGAAAGTTCCGCAGCATGCTCTTCTGCTCTTGCCTTCAAGTCTTCCACATCAATATTTCCCTTTTCATCACAACCCACCAATACCACGCGCATACCTGCCATTACGGCAGAGGCTGGGTTAGTGCCATGAGCAGAAGTTGGAATCAAGGCTACGTTTCGGTGCCCTTCTCCTCGATTGAGATGGTAAGCACGGATCACCATCAGGCCTGCATACTCACCTTGTGCTCCAGAATTAGGCTGCAAAGAAGTATCTGCAAATCCGGTAATTTCCGTCAACCAGGTTCTCAAGTTAGTAAACAATTCCTGATACCCCTCTGTCTGATCAATGGGAGCAAAAGGGTGGATTTGACCAAATTCAGGCCAAGTCACTGGGATCATTTCAGCAGTTGCATTCAACTTCATGGTACAAGATCCCAAGGAGATCATGGAATGCACCAAGGAAAGATCTTTGGATTCTAACTTCTTGATGTAGCGTAGCATCTCGTGCTCACTGTGGTTGGTATTGAATACCGGATGCGTGAGGTAAGAAGAGGTACGTACCAGCGCTGCAGGCCATTCCAATTGTAGGGAGTTGGCCATTGCAGCGTTAAATGATGAGGCTTGGCCTTTCGCATTGGCAAACAAGGAAAGAACAAGTTCGGCATCTGCAATCGTCTTTGCTTCATCAAAAGCAAGGAAAATTGCGCCCTCCTCGTATCTAAAGTTCACTTGAGCGGCTACTGCATTTGCCTTTACTTTGGACTGGGTGGCTGCATCTACCTGAACTTTCAAGGTATCGAAGTAGGAGTTGGTTCCTAGGGTGAATCCTAGTTTTTCCAATCCTTTCGCAGTCAACTTGGCAAGGCCATGGGTGCGAAGGGCGATATTTTTTAGTCCTGTAGGACCGTGATACACTGCATAAAAACTAGACATCACTGCAAGCAATACCTGTGCAGTACAAATGTTGGATGTGGCTTTTTCTCGCTTGATGTGTTGCTCACGAGTTTGAAGCGCCATGCGGTAGGCTTTATTTCCAGCACGGTCAATGGAAACTCCAATGATACGACCAGGAATCTGACGCTTAAAATCTTCTTTGGTGGCGAAGAAGGCAGAGTGTGGTCCACCATAACCCATAGGCACACCAAATCGCTGTGCGGAGCCTACTACCACGTCAGCCCCCATTTCCCCCGGAGGTGTCAAGAGTGTCAAGGCCAAAAGGTCAGAAGCAAAGGCAGTCAAAACCTTATTTTCTTTAGCAGAAGCCACTAGCGCAGTATAATCCATTACTTCTCCGTCCACATTTGGGTATTGGAACATGGCTCCATACAATTCTGGATCAGTTAAATCAAGTGCAGACAAAGGTCCAAACACCAAATTGATTCCAATAGGCTCGGCGCGAGTGATCAATAAGGCTTTGGTTTGAGGGAATACTTTTTCGTCTACAAAGTAGGTATTCGCATTTTTCTTTTCCCGAGGCTTAACTGCATGGAGCATGGTCATTGCTTCAGCAGCCGCTGTCCCCTCATCCAGCAAGGAGGCATTGGCCAGTTCCATTCCTGTAAGTTCGCTTACTACCGTCTGGAAGTTGATCAAGGCTTCCAATCTCCCCTGAGCGACTTCCGCTTGGTAGGGCGTGTAAGCGGTATACCAGCCTGGATTTTCCAATACATTTCGAAGAACTACCCCAGGAACCAAGGTATCGTAATAGCCTAATCCAATGAAGGAAGAGAACACTTTATTTTTGGAGGCTAATTTTTTGAAATTCTTCAAAAATTCAGACTCCAACTGAGCGGCAGGAAGCTGCATTGGTCGCTCCAATTGAATGGATTGCGGTACGGTTTGGTTGATTAATTCGGTCAAGCTTGAGGCTCCGATTTTTTCCAACATTGCTGCAATTTCCGCTTCTGTCGGGCCATTGTGTCTGCTCTCAAATTTGACAGCATTATTAAGATTGATCTGCATAAGTAGGGGGTAGTACGTATGAACTATTTGGGTATAATTTTATTCCGAATTTACGTGCACAAAGGTATACTTTCCGAGAGGAATTGCCGAGACGCAGCTCCAAAATTTTATGCTATAACACCTAGAATTGACAAGCGGTTTTTTGGAGGGCAAAAAAAATAAGTAGTTTAGGGCCTTAATCGAAAAAACATGAAAAATAAATACCTGTTGAGCGCAGCATTATCGATGGCTACGATGCTATCTGCTTGGGCTCAAAACCCAGTTCAATTAAAATATGCCAACACCATTACTGTAGAAGACCTCACCAAGCACCTGACCTATTTGGCATCCGATGAGATGAAGGGTCGTGATACGGGTTCTCCCGAGGGAAAAATGGCTGCCAACTACTTGGCTGATTTCTATAAAGGACTTGGCTTAACTGCTCCAAATGGAGGCAGCTACTTTCAAAGCGTTCCTTTGGTAAGTTCCCGATTCACACAAGTGAGTCTTCAGATCGGAAAAACCAAGTTGGTGGAAAACACCGACTATGTGTTTACTGGAGATGGAAACCTTCCCAAGGCAGTACGAACAGGTCTTGTTTTTCTTGGAGTGGTTTCGGATGAAAACCTAGCAAAAGTCAATGTCAAAGGAAAATTAGTAGGACTTTGGGCAGTAGGACAACGAAGCAATGACTTGGTGACCAAAGTGATGGATGCAGGTGCGGCAGGGATTGTGATTGTGACTATGGAAGGTCAAGCAAACTTTGACCGCATCGCCAATCGATACAAATCCATGGCTGGGAGTGGCCGAATTGGGTTTGACCAAGAAGTGAAGCAGCGCCCGGTATTCATGGTGAGTTCAGACAAAATGGCCGAACTTTTTGCTACTCCTTTGGAAACCCTTAAAGAAGCCGCTAAATCTAAGCCTGAGACCATTGCAGAACAGAAAGCTACCTACCACATTGTCAAAACCAAAACCCCCGTAGACGCAGTCAATGTGATGGGCTTCTTGGAGGGCACCGATAAAAAAGAGGAAGTATTGGTTATTTCTTCCCACTACGACCACGTGGGCGTAAGTGCTGCAGGAGATGCCTTCAATGGCGCAGATGACGATGGTTCGGGAACAGTTTCCGTGATGGAAATTGCCGAAGCCTTTGCTTTGGCTGCGAAGGATGGAATCAAACCCAGAAGAAGCATCTTGTTTTTGAATGTGACTGGAGAAGAAAAGGGATTGTTGGGATCCGAATACTACGCTGAGCACCCGGTATTTCCCATTGCCAACACGGTGAACAACATCAACATTGACATGGTGGGCCGAATTGATTACGAATACCAGAAGGCAGACAACAAGGACTACGTGTACGTGATTGGTTCGGAGATGCTTTCTTCTCACTTGAAGAAAATCAACGAGTACAACAACATTACCTATACCAATCTGATCCTAGATTACCGCTACGATGCGGAAGACGATCCAAACCGTTTCTACTACCGTTCAGATCATTACAATTTTGCCAAATTCAACATCCCCGTGATCTTCTTCTTCAATGGAGTGCATGACGATTACCATCAGGTAACGGACACAGTCGACAAAATTGAATTCCCTTTGATGAGCAAACGCGCACATTTGATTTTCCATACCGCTTGGGACCTTGCCAATAGAGAACAACGCACCCCGGTGGACGGAAGCAATACCCGCACAGACCGATAATAAGACAGAAGGGGCCAGTTTGAAATGGCCCCTTCTTTTTTACCCTAAACCCTAAAGGTGTTGCTTTGCATCCATGTGGAGCGCACCTGCAAGGTTTAGGAATTACCCCTCCCCGTGTTTCCCTCTATTTTTTTGATTCTTCGTTTTGAGTTGGTTACGGTTCGGCTTCTTTTGTTTCTTTCTCGCCTTCACTTTCTCCCCTTTTCCAATATTTTCTTTAGGTCGCTCCTTTTTCTCGTGGAAAGCCCCTTTGTAATCTGGATTATCGCGCTGTTTGAGTCGGTCCAATTCCCGCTCGTAGCCTTGCTTCTCCTCAAAAGGGGTAGCAGGCACGTCTACCACATCCGGTATAGGCAGCACTTCTACCTCCATTCGGATGAGTTCTTCGATTTTTTCAAAATGATATCCCTCGGCTGGGTTGACAAAGGTGATGGCCTTTCCTTCATTCTCTGCTCTACCTGTACGACCAATTCGGTGCACGTAATCCTCGTAGATGAGGGGCACATCAAAATTGATCACATGGGATACCAGGGTGACATCCAGGCCTCTAGCCGCCACATCCGTAGCCACCAAGAGTCGCACTTCGCCTGACTTGAAATCTTCCATGGAGTTGATACGGGTATTTTGCCCTTTGTTGGCATGAATGACCCGAATCTCTCCAAAATGCTTCCGCTCCAAAAATGAATACACGGATTCCGCGTTTTTTCTACTGCGTGTAAAAATCATGGCCCGATTGATTTCCTCATTCTCGAGCAAATGAGCCAGCAGATTAATTTTTGTTTTGATATTTGGAACCAGGTATTTGACTTGGGCGATGGTCTCAGCCGTTGTCGCTGAAGGCGCTACCTCTACCCGCTCTGGAAACTCTAAAAACTCGGCCGCCAAGTGGTCAATTCGCCCAGAGAAAGTTGCTGAAAAGAGCAGATTCTGCCGTTTGGACGGAATGACTTCTAAAATGGAACGGATTTGAGGCATAAAACCCATGTCCATCATTTTATCCGCCTCGTCCAAGACCATGGTTTTTAAATCCTTGGTATAAATGGCTCCCTTTCGGTACAAATCCATAAATCTCCCTGGAGTGGAAATTACCAAATCCACCCCTGCTTGCACCAGTTCGATTTGCGTTTTGGGTCCTAATCCCCCAAACAAACTCACGATTCGAAGACCTGTGTATTTGGCTAGGTGTTGAGCCACTTCCTCAATTTGCATGACCAACTCCCGTGTGGGCGCAAGCACCAAGCCACGAGGATGCATGCCCTGGGCATACTTGATTTTCATCAATAAGGGCAAGAGATACGCGGCTGTTTTGCCTGTGCCTGTTTGGGCAATCCCCAAAACATCATGCCCAGCCAAAGCCAAAGGAATGGTCTTCTCCTGAATTGGGGTGGGAATCGTGTATCCGGACTCCGCTACAGCATCGAGCAATTGTTTGTTTAGCTTGAAGGCATCAAATCCTTGCGGTTCATTGCTCATTGGAAAACGAGAGAAAAGTTAGAAAACACGAAACAAATTGGTTTCAGAAATACAAATATAGACAAAGCTACCCGGAATCCTTTGGAAAAAGGAAGGATAGCCTGTTAGCCTGCTCCACCGCTACCTTTGGGATTATTGAGACAGGTAACTTAGCCGAAATAGGCCAATTGCTTTAAGAAAAGGAAGGAACTTTAGGTATTTTTCATACAAATAAATGCCGTCTGTCTTGCTCTATCGAAAGACAGTCCTTACTTTTGCAAACCAATTCAAAGAAACCTGAGAGTTGGAAACCCACACGGTGATTGTAGCTCAGTTGGTTAGAGCGCTGGTTTGTGGATCCAGAGGTCGCCGGTTCGAGCCCGGTCTTTCACCCAAAGCCCCTCCAAAGAGGGGCTTTTTTGTTAACTTTCTCTTCATTTTGGCACAACATTTGCCAACAAAAATGAAACTAAACCAACAGCTATGTTTACTTTGTTTAAATCATCTCCGAAATTTCCGGTTGTGAAACCAGTAAATATCCGGCAGATAAAAAACTACCTCAGCAAGTTTGAAGAAGCCATCAAAACCTGCGAGGAACTGCAAAAGGAAGCGGTTCATTCCTAAAATTGAAAAACACCCGAAGGTTATGGAGACATAACCTTTATTTTTTGAACTTTAATTTTTGTTGTCCTCGCAATCCCTTATTTTTAGTTTCATTCAATTTTTCCAGATGAGTAGTTACATCCATTTCGATAAATCCCAATTAGTCAATCTAAATTATTCCCTAGAGCGAGAGATCATTCGGACCAATCGATCTGGGGTCTACACCAGCACCACCATCATCGGTTGCAATACAAGGAAATACCATGGCTTGCTAGTCGTCCCCCAGCCACAAATCGATTCCCAAAACCACGTGATGCTTTCTACCGTCCACGAGACAGTCATTCAGCATGGCGCTAGTTTTAATTTAGGTATTGCCAAATTTCCTGGCAACTACGCTCCCAGAGGACACAAGTACCTGGAAGACTTTGACTCAGAACCCATTCCCAAATTGACCTATCGGGTAGGAGGTGTACTCCTGCAAAAAGAATTGATTCTTGACTCCAATCGAGATCGGGTAATGATTCGCTATACCTTGCTCGAAGCACAGTCACCAACGATGATCCGAATTCAGCCTTTTTTAGCCTTTCGAGGCTATCACCAACTTCAAAAAGCCAACGATCGTCTCAACAGAGAATATACCCTTGTGCCTAACGGCGTGCGTTTTCAACTGTACCCCAATTACGATCCACTTTATTTGCAGTTGTCCAAAGAGGCAACCTTTATCTCCAATCCGGAATGGTATTACAATTTGGAATACATCCAGGAGCGAGAACGGGGCTATGATTACCAGGAGGATTTGTTTGTGCCTGGCTACTTAGAATTTGAAATAGGCAAAGGGGAATCCGTCATTTTTTCTGCTGGATTGACCAATGCAGACCCAGCCACCCGAGCCAATGCCTTCAGCAAGGAAATTGCTCGCCGGATTCCAAGAAACAATTTTGAAAATTGCTTGAAGAATTCAGCGGGGCAATTTATCCGGAAAAGAGATGGAGAAGTTCGGGTGATTGCAGGCTACCCCTGGTTTGGGTGGTGGGGAAGAGATACCTTTATCGCTGCGCCTGGATTGACCTTGGCTACTGGGGATACTGCCACCTTCCTTGAAATTATGGACACCATGTCCAAGGACTTGAAGGGGGCCCTTTTTCCCAACATTGGTAGTGGGGACTACACCAACATGACCTCCATAGATGCTCCTTTATGGTTTTTTTGGTCGCTTCAGCAGTACATCCACTATACAGGTGATAAAAAAACGATTCAAGAGCGGTACTTATCCAAGCTTCGGGGAATCCTAGAAGGCTACAAGGAAGGTACCGACTTCCACATTCACCTACTCCCTTCTGGCCTAATCTGGGGAGGGCAAGAAGGCGTGGCACTCACTTGGATGGATGCCATTACACCAGATGGACCTGTGACCCCACGCATAGGCTGTCCTGTGGAAATCCAAGCCCTATGGTACAATGCCTTGTGCTTCTACCATGAACTGAGTGGAGAGGAGGAATACCTTACCCTTGCTCAGAAAGTACGTGAGTCCTTTGACCGGGAATTTTGGTCCTGGGAATACGGGTACCTCGCAGATGTGGTCAATGCCGAAGAAAAGGACTGGTCTATTCGCCCCAACATGGTGTTTGCTACTTCCCTGCCTTACGTGATTTTGGAGGAGGAAAAATGCGACAAGGTGTTGGAAATCGTCAAATCCAAACTACTTACCCCAAGGGGCTTGCGTTCCCTTTCTCCGGACGATCCAGGATACAAAGGCTACTATTTTGGCAATCAAATCAGTCGAGACCATGCCTACCACAACGGGTCCGTTTGGGCCTGGCTATTGGGACATTTTGCAGAGGGGTACCTCAAGTTACACGGTAAAGCCGCTAAAATTTTCGTAGAGAAAATCATCAAGGGCTTTGATGGCGTCATGACGCAGTATGGAGTAGGCACTGTGGCTGAGATTTACGATGGGGATGCTCCGCACCGCCCCAAAGGATCGGTATCTCAGGCCTGGAGCATTGCAGAGCTTCTCCGCATGATGGACTTAGTCAAACAGATTTAACGCATTTTTAATGAAGGTACTCATGTTTGGGTGGGAATTTCCGCCCCATATTTCTGGAGGACTTGGCACGGCTTGCTATGGATTGATCCAAGGGATGAATGTCCACAAGCAAGAGGTGATTTTTGTGGTACCCAAACTCTGGGGGGACGAAGAACCCGTGGCTGATTTTGTCAATGCCAGCGGAGTGACCATTGATTACCGGGAGCGGAGATTTAAAAAACTCTGGAAAAACCTGACCTATTTGGAAGTGAATAGCTACTTGGTTCCCTACCTAGGGCCTCAGGAGTTCAAGAAATACACGGACTACGCCCTACATGACCGGACAGATGTAGCCGAGAGTATTTTTTCGACCAATTACCAGTTTAGCGGCAAATACGGAAAAAACCTCATGGAGGAAGTGTCTCGCTATGCGCTAGTAGGCGCACAGATCGCTCGGGACCGCAGTGACTTTGCTATTATTCATGCACACGACTGGCTCGCCTATCCTGCAGGAATCGCTGCCAAAGAAATTAGCGGCAAGCCCTTGGTCGTCCACGTACATGCCACGGAGTACGACCGTTCTGGGGAGTCGGTCAACTTTCCGGTATTTGAGATCGAACGTGCGGGGATGCATGCCGCAGACCACGTGGTAGCGGTAAGCCAGTTGACCAAAAACATTTGCGTGCGGAAATACGGCATCCCCCCAGAAAAGATCACAGTCCTGCACAATGCGGTACTGGATGCGAGCATCATCAAGTCTTCCTTCCAGAAAAAAGTACCTGAGAAAATCGTGACATTCCTAGGTCGAATCACCTACCAAAAGGGGCCAGAATATTTTGTAGAGGCTGCCAAAAAAGTGATTGAACGAGATCCCAATGTACGATTTGTCATGGCTGGCTCGGGAGACTTACTCAATAAGATGGTGGATCGCGTGGCCGAACTTCGTATGGGAACTAAATTTCATTTTACAGGATTCTTGAAAGGAGACGATGTGGATCACATGTATGCCATCAGCGACGTGTATGTGATGCCTTCCGTATCCGAGCCCTTCGGAATTGCACCCTTGGAAGCCGTGCGACACAATACGCCCGTGATTATCTCCAAGCAATCCGGGGTGGCAGAAGTGTTGAACAATGCCATCAAAATTGATTTTTGGGATGTAGACGCGATGGCTGATGCCATTTTTGGATTGCTGCACTATCAAAGTATCGCTCGAATGTTTACCGAGTTAGGAGCAGATGAATTGAAAAAATTGAAATGGGAGCATGTCGCTGCCAAACTTGTAACTGTTTATGAAAAAACTTTAGCCCAACGCGCATGAGAACCTTAACTTTTTATTTCCAGGTCCATCAACCCTTCCGGCTTAAGCCCTACCGTTTTTTTGACATCGGGGAGGACCACTACTATTGGAACGATTACCTCAATCGTAACGTCATTCGAAAAGTAGCACAGAAATGCTACCTCCCGATGAATTCCCTGCTGTTGGAACTCATTCAACGCTATGAGGGCAGATTCAAGGTTGCCTTTTCGATCTCTGGCACCTTCTTAGACCAAATGGAAGCCTATGCCCCTGATGTACTGGAAAGCTTCCAACGCTTGGTGGCTACCGGCCATGTGGAACTGCTCAACGAAACCTACTCGCACTCACTCGCTGCGCTCAAAAGCAAGGAGGAGTTTGCATCCCTAGTTCGCAAGCACCAGGAAAGAATCAAGACCCTATTTAATGGCTACAGCCCAAGTGTTTTTAGAAATACGGAATTGATCTATTCCGATCAAATCGGCGCCATGGTAGAAGGTCTAGGATTTAAAGGAATCCTGACCGAAGGTGCCAAACACATTTTGGGATGGAAAAGTCCCAATTATGTCTATTCCAATGCACTGAAACCTAATTTGAAAGTGCTCTTGAAAAATTTCCGCCTTTCGGACGACATTGCCTTTCGTTTTGGAGATAAAACCTGGGGAGATTTTCCACTCACCACCACTAAGTTTGTGTCTTGGCTCAATGCCCTACCAAAAGAAGAACCCGTGGTCAACTTATTTATGGATTACGAAACTTTTGGGGAACATCAGTGGGCAGAAACTGGAATTTTTGATTTTATGCGTCACCTTCCAGAGACCGTGTTTACGCAATCCAACTTTACCTTTGCCACACCCTCTGAAGTATTGGCGACGCTACCAGCTGTAGGAAGCATTCATGTGCCTACCCCAATCTCTTGGGCGGATGAAGAGCGCGACCTCACTGCCTGGCTAGGCAATGACATGCAAGACGAAGCTTTTGATCGGTTGTATGAACTGGAAAAGAAAATTCGAAAAGTTAAAGATCCTGAACTACTTCGGGATTGGGAGTACTTACAGACCTCGGATCACTTTTACTACATCTGTACCAAGTTCTTCTCGGATGGATCGGTACACGAGTATTTCAGCCCCTACGATACGCCCTACGACGCATTCATCAACTACATGAATGTCTTGAGTGACTTTATCCTGAGGGTGGATACACACCTCAAAAATTCTGCCTAAGGGAGAATTAGAGGAGACTGGAGACTACTTGAACTTTTTAATTTCGAGTTGGGTATTTGCCAAAGGGTCAATAACTCTCGGAAGAATTGGGGAAATCTCTGGACTTTACGTCGGCAATGTAGCTTTGAAATGCCTCAGTCATGATTTTTTGCAAATCGGCATAGCGTCTCAAAAACCTTGGCTTAAATTCTTGGGTGATTCCCAACATATCATGCATCACGAGCACCTGACCATCTACCTCGCCTCCGGCACCGATACCGATTACAGGAATGGTGAGCGCTTCTGCTACTCGCTTGCCTAAGGCAGCGGGAATTTTTTCCAAAACCAAAGCAAAGCAACCGCATGTTTCCAAGAGTTTGGCATCTTCTATCAGCTTTTCCGCTTCCTCCTCCTCCCGGGCGCGGACGGTGTAGGTTCCAAATTTGTAAATGGACTGGGGAGTCAAGCCCAAGTGACCCATAACCGGCACCCCTGCACTCAATATACGTAAGACAGATTCCTTGATTTCTGAGCCCCCCTCTACCTTGACGGCATGGGCTCCAGACTCCTTCATGATTCGGATGGCCGAACGGAGGGCCTCCGAACTATTCCCTTGATAGTTGCCAAAAGGAATATCCACTACTATAAAGGCGCGTTTTACCGCGCGAACCACTGCCGAAGCATGGTAGATCATTTGATCCAAGGTGATCGGAAGAGTAGTCTCGTGGCCCGCCATCACATTGGATGCCGAATCACCTACGAGTATAATATCCATCCCAGCCTCATCCACAATTCTTGCCATGGAAAAATCATAGGCTGTCAACATGGAGATTTTTTCTCCTCGAAGCTTCATTTCCTGAAGCGTATGCGTAGTGATGCGCTTCACAGAAGCAGCGGAATGAATGGTCATACAGACTTAAAGAAGATGAACCGAATAATTGTTTTCAGAAAAATCTACCCGGATGTGTTCGTTGAAGGTGGTTGCTAATTCAAAGCCCGTATAATCGGGCTTCACTGGAAAAAGGCCATGGCTACGGTTGACCAACACGGCTATTTCCATTTTTTCTACTTCTTGCCCCAAAAAAGGCTTCAAAGCATAGACCAGGGTTTTGCCCGTATTGAGAACATCGTCCACCAAAAGAATGGTCTTGCCTGCCAAGGCAATGGGAGCAGAGAGCTGTACCTCAGAAGTGGATACAGCCTGCTTATCTAAAATCACTTCCACTTCCTCCACCTGAATTGGGGAGATCTTTCGCAATTCCGTCGCGAGTAGATGACCCAAAGTAGTGCCCATACCGGTAATTCCTGCCACTACGATTCCCGCAGACGCATGGAGATTCCGCTCATAGATTTCAAAGGCCATTCGGGTGATCTTCTGCCCTACTTGCTTATGGTTCAGTACTTCGCTCATGGAATGAATTTTAGAAAAGGAAAATTAGGCCAATTTGCCCTAGATTCAAAACACTTTATCGATGACTATCCTCCTCACTCAGGATATTCAGGTAACTCTGGTACCGGTAAGGATGGATATACCCTTCGTTTAACTTTTCTAGCACTACACAACCTGGCTCATTGACATGGGTGCAATTGTTGTATTTGCACTGACCCAGGTACTGACGCATCTCTGGGAAAAAGTGGGAGAGTTCTTCTTCCGCCACATCCAAAATGCCAAACTCTTTGATGCCTGGCGTATCGATGAGGTCTCCTGAACCTGGCAAGAAAAACAGTTCCGCAAAAGTGGTTGTGTGCACCCCTTTGGCACTGTAATCAGATACCTCCTTGGTTTCCTGCTTGGCATGCGGGAGGAGCGCATTGAGCAAGGTGCTCTTGCCTACGCCCGAATGCCCTGAAATTAGGTTGGATTTGCCTTGAATGTAGGGCAGCAACTTGGCCTCAAGGTCCTGGTCCACCAAGGCAGAAACTTCTACCACTGGATAGCCCAAGGGCACATAGATCTCATGAATGGCTTGGAGCCAATTGCTTTCCTCTTCTCCTTCCAACTGATCCATCTTATTGACGACCAGCAAGGTAGCAATGCCATAATTCTCTGTAGCTACCAAAAACCGATCAATAAAGCCTAGCGAGGTTCTTGGCTTCTTCATGGTGATTACCAGAATCGCCTGATCCAGGTTGCTCGCAATGATGTGAGAAAAATGCTGCTTTCGAGTAGACTTCCGAATGACATAGTTGTCCCGAGGCAAAATTTCGTAGATCACCGCCGAATCCTGCCCCTCTTCCTTTTCCAATTCCACCCAATCCCCCACGGCAATGGGATTGGTCAGTTTGAGTTCATCTTGCTTAAACTTCCCTTTCAAGCGCGCAGAAAGGATTCCTTGATCCGTATGAACCTGGTACCAACTCCCTGTTGATTTGATGACTCTTCCTTTCATTTGGTGGTTGTTGAGGTACTTAGGTGTTCTGCAATTCGGGTAGCGGTACCAAGATTCGCCTTGACCCATCTTTGGGCTGCCGCAACAGCCTGGGAATGCAATTCCGCTTGTTCCAGGTTGGAAACCACAGCTTGAAGTTCTTTGGCATTTGCAATTGCAAAGCCACATCCCTCTGCTTGGCTTTGGGCGGCCTCTGGAAATTTTGAAGCACGTTTAGGTTTGCCAAAAATCACCGGAACTCCAAATCCCAATGGCTCTAATATATTGTGAAGCCCTTTGCCTAAGCCACCTCCCACGTAGGCAATTTGAGCAAATTGGTACAAGGAAGAAAGCATTCCGATGTTGTCAATAAATAAGATTCGATGGGATTGCTCCTCTTTCCACTGGGAATATTTTTGAAAAGGGACCCCAAGCGTAGTTGCCCATCGGTCAATCACCACTGTATCTATTGCATGGGGGGCTATGATCCAAAGCCAATTTGGTTTGGATTGGATCAAGGGGATGAGCAAGTTCATGTCTTCCTCCCAGGCGGATCCAATTACCAGGGTAGGCCGACCCTGGATCCAATTGTTAATTGCCGGTAGATCCATGGGTTGGGCAGCTGTAGCCACTACCCGATCAAATCGCGTGTCTCCACTGAGACTGGCATGGGAAATACCTAGGCTGTTCAGAAGCTGAATACTGGCTTCGTTTTGGGTAAAAATCCATTCCAATTGCATCAGCATTCTGCGAAAAAAAGCCCCATACCAAGCAAAATAGGGTTGTTCTGGCCGAAAAGAAGCCGCAATCAGGTACACGGGAATGGAGTGCTTTTTGAGCGCTTGCAGGTGATGGAACCAGAGATCGTACTTGACAAAAATGCTTCGGCTGGGCTGCAGAATCTTCACAAAGCGCTCCGCCCAAGATTTACGATCTAGTGGCAGGTAAGTCATGTAATCCACTCCAGCCTGTGGCCGTTTGCTTGCGGGTTCGTAACCAGAGGGGCTAAAAAAACTAACCACAATCCAGGTTTTTGGTTCTTTAGCCTTTAATTCGGCAATGACTGGTTTTGCTTGTTCGTATTCTCCCAAGGAAGCCACATGAAACCAGGTCAAAGTACCTGGGTGAGCTGTACGAAAATCAGCAAGCGAGGCAAACAACCCTTCTCTTACCGCTAAAAACTGCCTGATTTTTGGCATATAAACCCCAAGGACTGGTAAAATCCTGGTTCCTATCTCCACCAACAAGGTATATGCAGCGTTCATCCTTCAAAAGTAGGCAATCCCTTAGATTTCTATATTTATTTTAGATTTTGCTTGGATGAAAAAGGAGCAAATCTTTTTTTTACAAGTTGGTGCCGTGTAAGAGGCTGACCTCTATCGGGTTGTTTTGAAAATGATTGCAAAAGGATAGGTAAATAATCTCTTTGTAAAGGATATGCTTAAAGTTTTGTTTGTGTGTTTGGGTAACATTTGCCGATCTCCTATGGCTGAAGGGATTTTTAATGCCAAAGTAAAGTCCTTGGGATTGGACCAACGCCTGCAATCGGATAGTGCAGGCACTTCGGACTACCATATCGGCGAACTCCCAGATGAGCGAACCCTTAGTTGTGCCAAGCAGAAAGGTATTCCTATTCTGCATCGAGGTAGACAGGTTCACCACACAGATTTCAGGGATTTTTCCTACATCGTGGCCATGGATGAACACAATCTGAAGAATTTAAATCAACTGAAAGAAAAATCGGGTTTTCCAAACAAGGAAGTCTACCTCATGCGCAACTTTGTGTCTGGAAGTTTTGGCTTACCCGTACCTGACCCTTACTATGGCGGAGAAAAGGAATTTGAGGAAGTATTCGCTATTCTGGATGAAGCGCTAGATGGGTTCTTAAACCATCTCAAGGAGGTACACCCTTTAATTTTTGAAAATAGCGAGGAACTTTTGTAGTTCTTAGGGAATCCAACTTATACATACAGAAACCAGCATTACTTAGTTTACATCATCCAGGAATGCTTACTTTTTGCCCAGTTTTTACCGCCTCATAGATGGCATCTACGATATGCATATCCTTTAGCCCTTCCTCTCCATCCACGGGTAAAATGGGCTGCTTTCCATCTAGAATAATCGCCGCCATCTCATCCATTTGAGTGGTTTGGTGGGTTACATGGGTATGTGACAGTGGACCAGAATGAGTCCAGGCCTTGATGGGCCCATAGCCGGTAGAAGGTTGCATTTCTGCAAATCCCTTGGTCCCGCTCAGAAAAAACTTATCCAGATAGTTGAGGGAATAGGTGGACAAGCAAGAGGCAGTAGCACCTGAAGGGAAGCCCATCTGAAAGGTGATGGTCTCGTCTATGCCTTCCCCAAATTTGATGGGATCAGTTTTGGTTTCCTGGGCAGTCACCCAAATTGGATCCTCTCCCAGTAGGTAGCGTGCCCCATTGATAGAGTAGATGCCAATATCCATCATGGCTCCTCCCCCAGAGAGCGCTTTATTGAGTCTCCATTGGGATGGATTGCCAATCACAAAGCCGCTTAATCCTTTAAAAAATAGCGTTTTGCCAAATTCACCTGCTCGCTTTCGTTTGACAATGTCTAAGGTATTGGCCTCAAAATGCATGCGGTAGCCAATCAAGAGTTGCACTCCAGCGGCCTTACAGGCGTCCACCATCTCCTGCCCCTCTTGGGCGTTGACCGCCATGGGCTTTTCGCAGATCACGTGCTTTCCTGCCTTGGCCAAAGCAAGGGTATGCTCCTTGTGCAAGGCATTGGGGGTGATGACATAGACCGCATCGATGTCCTTGTTGTTTTTGATTTGATCTACATGGGCATAGGAGTAACAATTTTGAGCAGGCAACCCATATTTTTGCTTCCACTGTTCGATTTTGGAAGGGGTGCCGCTGATCACGCCGACCAATTTGGCTCTGGAGCAATCCTTCATCGCTTCAGCCACGCGAGAAGCATAACTTCCCAAACCCATGAGGGCTACGCGCAAAACCTTTGGCTCTTGTTGACCCAAGGCCTGGGCAATGCTTTCAGAAAAAGGAAAGCTGAGTGCGAGCGTAGTAAGGCCTGCTTGATGGAGAAAACGTCGGCGTGTAGGCATGGTGGTCAGGGATTTATTTACTAAAAGTTAGCAAAACGCAGATGGATGTGCAGCCAAAACCTACTTTTTTCTTCGAACGGCTTGATAGGTGGTGCGGGTGGTCTGTTCCAAAAGCAGGGCATACCCCTCCATCAAATTCGGAATTTCCTCCACCCTGGGTTTGAGTATAGTTAGGAGTTCCAGTTCCTCGTTGTATCGGATCTCAAAGGCTGCCTTCAAATTTTCCACGAGCTGCTCCAACTTAAAAAGTTGGGTATCCAATACGATAGAAACTGTAATCGCAGATACCTGTAGCATATTCACGCGCAACTTGAGTACCTGAAGTTGCTCGTAAATTTGATGGATGTGTTTTTCCTCAATGAAGGTAAAGTCCGTCACTTTGAAGGTCACCAACACTTGATTTTTCTTCAAAACCAGGGTAGGCACCTCCTGTGAGGCAGCATGCTCGTGTATTTTGGTTCCGGATGCTTCCGGATTCAAGAAAGATTTGACGATTAGCGGAATCCCTGCATTGGCCAGCGGCTTGATGGTTTTGGGGTGAATGACCGAAGCGCCGAAATAGGTCATTTCTGCTGCTTCCCGGTAGCCCAACTCTTCAAATTTCTGGGTAGAGTCAAATAATTTTGGGTCTGCATTCAATACCCCTGGGACATCTTTCCAAATCGTCACCGATTGGGCATCGAGGCAAGTCGCTACAATGGCCGCAGTAAAGTCCGAGCCTTCTCGGCCCAGCGTAGTCGTTTTTCCTTTGGTATCGGAGCCAATAAATCCCTGGGTAAGGATTGGGGAAGTTTGTAGGATATTCTTCCACTTTTCTTGGCAGGCAGTCTGCGTTTTGTCCCAGTCGATTTTTGCGAAGCGGTAATCCGAATCCGTGTGAATCACTTCACGGGCATCTTCCCAACGATTGGGTAATCCTCGGAAACCCAAGTACTCCGACACAATCCAAGAAGAGAGGAGTTCCCCATAGCAGACCACTTGGTCGTAGACCTCATCGTAATTGGCTTTGGTCACTCCTACTGTAGGGCCTCCAAAGCCTCAACAAAAAACCCTTCCAATTGCTCCCCTACTGGGTGTGACTCGGGAAAAAGTTCCGCACAAAGACCCTTGTGAAAGGTCTTGAGGGTATTCCATTCCGAAGTGTAGTCCTCTCCTGCCAATTTTTTAGTCAAAATTGCTTCCAAGGCATTGGTCGTTTTCCCCATGGCCGAGACCACAATGACCGTGTTCGTTTGCAATCGAGGAAGAAGGATGTCGTAAAGATTTTTCAAGGCAGGCGCATCTTTGACCGATGCTCCTCCAAATTTGTATACCAAGGTAGTGCTCATAAGTGCCAAGAATGATCAGGGATTTCTTCCTTACGAAGGTACAGAAAGAAGCATAAATCAAAAGGCCAATCCAAGCCCTCCATCTTTACGCAATCATTAATCCAATTTCTTGACCACTTTTCACATTTGTGAACGAGAAATTACAAGAGATTTTTACATTTGCCTACCTAATCCTATTCTCGTATGCACTCACGTTCCCTGTTTTTACCCCTTGTCGCGCTCCTAGCGATCACCTTAGTTTGGTCCTCTTGTGGACCTAAAGCACCCGTCATCGACGAACGATTTGCAACCCAAACCGAAAAATTGCTCATCAAGGTAGATACACTGCACAGCGGATTCGAGAATCCTTGGGGGATGACTTGGCTTCCAGATGGAACCCTCCTGGTGACCGAAAGAAAAGGAGAAATCTTGGTGTTTAAGGAAGATAAATTTACAGGCGAAAAAATCCAGGGCCTTCCACCCGTTCATAATGTCAACCAAGCAGGACTTTTGGATATCGCGGTACACCCCAACTATGCAGAAAATGGATGGATTTACATCTCCTATGCGAAGCATTTTGAAGACAGTACCGCTGCCACCACCATCCTACGATTCAAATTGGATGGCACGAAGGCCGTGAATCAAGAAGAATTGATCGTGGCAGGACCTTCCTGGAAAGGTGGCCGCCACTTTGGTAGCCGCATCGTTTTTGACCAGGCGGGCTTCCTTTATTTCTCCAACGGAGACAAGGGAGATATCCCGATGAATGCACAAAACTTGAACAATGCGCACGGAAAAATCCACCGCATCAAAGACGATGGAGGCATCCCTGCAGACAACCCGTTCAAGGATTCTTTGGGCAATACCAGTTCGATTTGGACCTATGGGAACAGAAACCCACAAGGGCTATTTTACGACAAGGAAACCGATCGAATCTGGGAGGTAGAACACGGTCCAATGGGAGGAGACGAACTGAATCTCATTGAAAAAGGAAAGAATTACGGATGGCCTGTGATTACCTACGGCATCAACTACGACGGTACCCCCATCACGGATATCCAAGAAAAAGAAGGCATGGAACAACCCAAGCATTATTGGGTACCCTCCATCGCTACTTGTGGTGTGACTCTGGTGTCGGGTGACAAATACCCAGCTTGGAAAGGAAACATCCTAGTGGCCGCCTTGGTAAAGCAACACATCGCTCGCGTAGAGATGAACGGCACTGCTTATGTGAAGGAGGAAAAATTACTTCAAGACATCGGACGCGTTCGTCAAGTAGCACAGAGCCCGGATGGATACCTCTATGCGATCACCGAAGCAACAGGCTTGTTGGTCAAATTGCTTCCAATCCGATAAAATTTTAGATCCTGCTTACTCAAAAGGCCTTTCACTTGAAAGTCCTTTTTTTTTGAAAAGGCTTATTCCTAAATTACTTCCCAAAACCAAAAAGAAAACTCAACCCTCGGTCCCAAACTCTTTCTGTCAATCAGGCGTTAGGAGGGTATATCTTTGATCACAAACTACATGAAACCTTTTCCTCTTTTTCTCCTCGCCGCTTTGGCTTTATTTTCGCCTCTTTTTTCTTGTCAAGCCAAGGAGGGCGACTCCTTGCCAGATAGCCTGCCCAACTTAAAGTTCACTACCCAAACAGCAAAGATGATCATCAAGGTGGATACGCTCCACCGTGGATTTCAAAACCCTTGGGGGATGACTTGGATCAATGCGGAAACCTTGTTGGTGACCGAGAAAAAAGGGGAGATTCTTGTCTTCAAAAAAGACAGTTTCTCAGGCCAAAAAGTAACCGGACTTCCTGCATTTTACACCTCAGGGCAAGCCGGATTGTTAGACATTGCTATCCATCCCAATTATGCCCAGAATGGTTGGGTTTACATTGCCTATGGTAAGCCTGTAGGCGATGGGGGAGCGACGACTATTGCTCGATTTAAATTAACCGGAACCGCTGTAACTTCATTTGAAGAATTAATTGTCACTACCCCCGAATGGAAGGGAGGAACGCATTACGGTAGCAGAATCGTCTTTGATCATCAAAATTACCTCTACTTCAGCAATGGGGAGCGAGGTAGTCAAGACAATGCACAGGATCTAAAAAATTCACATGGGAAGATTCACCGCATCCATGACGATGGACGAATTCCTACTGACAATCCTTTTGTAGGTACTCCAGGAGCCATAGGTTCGATCTGGACTTATGGCAATCGAAACCCACAAGGGTTATTTTTCGACAAGGCTTCCAACCGCCTTTGGGAGGTCGAACATGGTCCTCGAGGTGGAGATGAATTGAATCTACTCGAAAAAGGTAAAAATTACGGTTGGCCAGTCATCACCTATGGGATCAACTACAATGGCACCCCGATCACGAACATCACCGAAAAAGAAGGAATGGAACAACCGGTAAAGTACTGGACGCCCTCCATTGCCACCTGTGGGATGACTCTAGTAACTTCAGATCGCTACCCCGCTTGGAAAGGGAATTTCCTGGTTGCTGCTTTGGCAGGAACGCACATCGCACGCGTGGAGATGAACGGAACCAAAACTGTAGGAGAGGAAAAATTGCTTCCAGGAATCGGTCGGGTACGGCAAGTGGCTCAGAGCCCGGATGGGTATTTGTATGCCATCACCGAAGGAACAGGGCTATTGATCAAGTTGGTGCCTTCTAAGTAAGGTTCAAAAACCTATTTTCAGACAAACCGACTATCCAATTTGTAAGCAGTACGGGAAATTACAAGGCTTGAAGATCAAGAAAGTGAGCTGTGAACCGTGGACTGTCGTCTGTGGTCGATTATCCTTAATGACTAACTACAAAGAACCCCTTGGATAGGATTGCGGATAATCGAATTAAACAAAATCCACATCCACACTGAAGGGGTACTTCATCAAGAACTGAAGGGCCTCTTCGATGGATAAGTCTTCAAAAAGTACGCGGTGTAGATTTTCGGTAATTGGAGCACGGATGCCTGCAGTTTTCAAAAAGGCATCTACAATTCGGATCGTGTTGACCCCTTCGGCCACCTCTTCCATGGAGGCCATGATTTGGCTGAGGCTCTCCCCTTTTGCAAGTCGGAATCCTATGGTAAAGTTTCTGGAATCTGGGGAGTTGCAGGTAGTCACCAGGTCACCGATACCTGCCAGACCCATCACCGAACTCGCCGTGCCTCCGAGTGCTTTACTCAAATGCGCCATCTCTACTATTCCTCGAGAGATCAAGAGCCCTTTTGCATTTTCTCCCAGTCCTAATCCCGCAAAGGCGCCAGCAGCAATGGCAATGATGTTTTTGAGTACTCCACTGAGCTCTACACCAATGATATCAGCATTTCCGTAGACTTGAAATTTTTCAGAGCGAAGCAGCCGCTGCCCTTCCTGAATGACCTCATTGTATTTGCTGGCGATCACGGTCGCTGCAGGCTGTCCATCACTGAGTTCGGTAGAAATATTCGGCCCTGCCAAGCAGCCTACTCGAACAGCAAGTGTCTCTTTTACAATCACCTCGCTCATGGTTAGGATTTGATTTCGGCGAAGTTTTTTTAGGCTATCCAAATGCTCTTCCTCTCCCAGTTGGACCGCCAATCCTTTCGTTCCATGAATGACCAGATGGTAGGGGTGCAAAAAGGGACCGAAAGTGCGCGTCACTTCCAAGAATGCAGCAGATGGAATCATGAAAAACAGAACACCACAGGAGTTACAAAGTTCCTCAGGAGAAAAAGTAGCACGAATCTTCGGATTCAATATTTTTCCAGAAGCGCTATGCTGAGTGTTGATTTCCTCCACCACTTCCTGTTTACGGGCATAGACCATCACCTCATTTTTCTCAGCGAGCATATTGGCAATGGCTGTGCCAAAACTTCCGACTCCAACTACCCCAATGGGCTGCGATTTAGAAGAGTTTTTCAAGGCCATAGCCGTGCAGTCTGTTGTGGTAAAAATAGAGCAAACTCATGTCTTCGGTAGTCAAGTTGCCCGATTTATCTTTGATCAGCGGGCGCTTGGCATGGTACATTCCCACATTATCCAGTCCATGGGTGATGATCTCATCCATGGATCGATTGAGGTGGGGTGCAGCATCAATTTTTCCATGAGCCTTTAATTCAAAAATCTGATTCAATGTACGTTGACAAGCCGCCTTGAACTCTTCATAGTTGAGAACCAAATCTTCTTGTGGAAGTCGGATTAGGTCAAACAAATCCAATTTGGCGTTTTTGGATTGGATCAGTTCAAAGGCTACAAAAGCCACCAAGTGGGAACTAAATACCCGATTGATTTTGTGAAATTCTTCTACAATGCGTTTGCCGAGCATCTGGGTATACTCTTCCTCACGTTGAGCATCGACCGTGACCTTCCCATTGGACATAAAATACTCCTGGGTATCCACTACTCGTCCCCATTTGTCTAAACTTTTTCCTTCTTCATCCACATAGTTGCCCATGACATCCATGGCTCGTCCTATGGAAACAGAAATGTCAGACCCTTTGGTAAAAAACTTGAAGAGGAACTTTGAAATCTTGTAGGAGGTGGAAAATTCATCGTTTTCCTTGTAGTAGCGCTCCTGACCTGTCATGCTCAAGTAATCTTGAATAAGTCCCGGAGCCTCAAGCACAAAGTGGTAATTGATGGTCACAGGAACAATAAAAATCTTTCCTGAAACATCCGAATTGCCATTTTGAAAATTAGCGCGCTGGGCTTCAATGGCTGTACTAAGTAATCCTAACTTCAGTTTGGATTCGATGATCCCACTTCTAGAACGGGTACCTCCAGGGAAGAATAGGCTATGGCAACCAAATTGAATCGCCTCCTTGGAGTAGGTTTTCAAGGTCTCCAAATACATCATGTTTTTCTTTCTTCGATCCACCTTGTAAGCGCCTAGGGCGTTCATGAAATAGGCAAAAATCGAGATGTTGAACAGGTTCAGACCCGCCCCATAGATAAATGGAGGCATACCCAATACCGAAATAATCCATCCAATGAGGATGCTATCCAAATTTGAAAAGTGCGTAGGCACCATCACAACGGTCCCTTTTCGGGCCAATTCCCGTAATTGGGCAGTTTGCCCAGTAATTTGAATTTTATCTTGGAGGGTATATTGATTGCTAAAAAGGGACCCAAAACCCTTCACTCGAGCAGCGTTGAGGAGGCGTGAGAAGCCATAGGTCACTACCCTTCGGGTAAATTTGTAATGCGATGCTTTGAAATTGGATGCAATTTCTTCGGAATAGCGTGCGGTAATTTTGCGCAATACCGCCTGGTAAGCCTCCAGTTTCTTGGCCTTACTTCCAGAAAATTCAGTATGGATTTGAAGCAAGTTGCTTTTTACTTCCCCCCAAAAAAGGCCTTCATCGTCAGGATCCACGTCCCAGGGATTTTGCTTGATCCGCAGTTTTTCTCGATAGAGGGTTGTTTCGAGTTCTTCCTTGAGAATTTCCGGATTCTTTCCGATCAAATCCAAAATTCTCATTTCCGCAAGTTGGGCTACCTTTTTGACAAAATCCTTACGCTCCCGAGCGAGTTTGACCACAGGCCATTCGTCTTTTTCAGGCAAAATGGGGGCGTATTGGTGTTTGATGTAGTTCTCCTCCAAGTGGTCGTTCTGTTTTTAAAGCTCCAAAGATAAGCAAAAAGGAACTGTGGCTTCCCAATTATTAGGAGGGATCTTTCTGTGGGATAGATTTCATGAAGATCATGACCACTACGGTGGTCAATATGCCCATCGCCCCAGCAAAAAATACAGACTGGGTGGTGTAATTCATCAGGTTAAAATAGGCTTCCGCTTCGGGCAAAGTCATTTTTCCAGAGTTAACCGACCACTGAATGATGTTGGGAAAATAAGCTGGTGAAATCAGGCTATGGGATAGGTATTGGCTCAAAGGAGTGAGCAGCACTACGACAAGGGTAATCCCCAATCCAGACAGCAGCCCTTGTAAAAATGTCATCCTCCCCCCGTAAGTTTTCTTCTTTTTCTCCCAAAGGGCGATTACGTAGATAAAGATCGCCAAAGGCGCATACAGCAGGGTGTAGGTAGCATGCTGCTCAATCAAGCGATCGTGCCATCCCAAGTTTTTCTCCAAAACCATCCAGGCCAAGCCTGACAAGAAGAAAAGAAAACCCCATTTCAATTCTATTCTGAACTTTTTCATAAATAAGAAGGGAGATAAAAGTGAAACTAAGATTTAATTTACATAAAAAATTGGAAACGTTTTCACAGTTCGGGAGTTGAATGAAAAGGAAGCGCTCAAATTGTTGTCCATGCCAAAAAGCGTGGTATTTTTACAGGCTTTAACCGTGATGAAACTAGACCTCAAACAAATTCAAGTACCCATTGAGTCCGAGATGGCTCAGTTTGAACATAAGTTCAGGGACTTTATGAAAAGTAAGGTCAAGCTGCTCGACCACATCACCCACTACATCGTCAAACGCAAGGGCAAGCAAATGCGTCCCATGTTTGTTTTTCTGACTGCGGGAGTCTGTGGAACCATCAATGAATCTACCCACCGCGGTGCTGCATTGATTGAACTGCTGCATACTGCTTCCTTGGTCCACGACGATGTGGTCGATGATGCCAACTACCGCAGGGGATTTTTTTCCATCAATGCCCTCTGGAAAAACAAGATTGCCGTATTGGTTGGGGATTACCTCCTCTCTCGTGGCTTACTTTTGAGTGTAGAGCACAACGATTTTCATCTCTTGCGCATTGTATCCAATGCCGTACGTGAGATGTCCGAGGGAGAGCTACTTCAAAGCTACAAGGCAAGAAAGCTGGATGTGGAAGAGGAAGTTTACTACCAAATCATCCGTCAAAAAACTGCCAGCCTAATTGCTTCTTGCTGCTCCGTAGGCGCCTCTAGCGTCAGTACGGACGAGGAAACCATCCAACGCATGTGGGATTTTGGCGAAAAAGTGGGGATGGCCTTCCAGATCAAGGATGACCTTTTTGATTATGGAGAAGATGAAATCGGCAAACCCTTAGGGATCGACATCAAGGAGAAAAAGATGACCCTTCCACTCATCTATGCGCTTCGAAATGCGGATTGGTTGGAAAAAAAGAAAATCATGTCCCTCATCCGCAACCGTTCGGAAGATAAAAAAGCGGTGAATGAAGTCATTTCTTTTGTCAAGAAAAGTGGGGGACTTGACTATGCAAAACAGAAGATGACCACATTTTACGAGGAGGCACTTGGGCTCCTAGATGATTTCGCTGATTCGGCTTACAAAGCTTCTTTGCGAGACCTGGTCTTATACTCTATTGAACGGAAGAAATAGGGGGCTAATTATTGCCATTTCGCAACTAGTAAGTTTGTCAACGGTCCACAGTCCACTGACCACAGCCGGGTCGTTATTGAGACGGGTCTAGGATCCATACTTCGTACTTCGTACTTGGTACTTGGTACATTGTACTATTCACATTTTTTCTGCCTAATCCCGGGTATAGTTACCCACCCGAATTACATCGGCAAACACCCCAGCTGCCGTCACTTCAGCACCAGCACCTGGGCCTCTAATGATCATGGGCCGATCGTAGTACCGGTCAGTAGTTAGCAAAATCATATTATCCGACCCTTCCAAACCATAAAAAGGATGTGAAGCAGGGATTGAACGAAGCCCTATTTTGGCTTTTCCGTCTTCCAAAGTAGCCACAAAACGGAGTTTTTCTTCCTTATCTTTTGCCTGCTGCAGGAGTTGGGCATAGGCCGAATCTTCAGCTTTCAACAGTTCCATAAATTTTTCAACTGAAACACCCTGTCTCGCATTTTCAGGCACCAGAGATGAAACGACCACATCTTCCACTTCAAGAGCCTGTTCAGCTTCCCTTCCCAGGATCACTACTTTACGTGCCACATCCATACCACTCAAATCATCTCGTGGATCTGGCTCGGTGTATCCTTTTTCCTTGGCTAGGGCTACCACTTCCGAAAATGGAAGTCCCTTCTCCAACTCGGAAAAAATAAAATTAAGCGAGCCGCTCAGCACTGCTTCAATTCGATGAAAGCGGTCCCCGGAAAGCATTAAATCGTGGATGGTATTGATTACTGGAAGTCCCGCCGCCACATTGGTCTCGTAGAGAAAGTGTACCCCTCGGCTTTTCGCCAGTTTTTTCAAGGTCAAATAACTTTCCAAAGACCCTGAGTTGGCTTTTTTATTCGGGGTCACAATGGCGATTTTCGCCCCCAATATTCGAGGGTAAATTTGGGCCACTTCCTGGCTTGCCGTGCAGTCGACCAGCACTGAATTGGAAAAGTTCATTTCCTCGATGGTTTCCACGAAAGCATTCAAATCCATTTTGGACTGCGAAGGCCCCAATACAGGCAGATTAGCCAGCTCAAAACCATCCTCATCAAAGGCCATGTACCGACTGTTGGCAATGCCATGCACTTGGATATCTAACTGATTTTCCAAAAGTAATTTTTCCTTTTGCTGAGCAATCATACGCAAAAGCTCAGTACCAATAAGTCCAGTTCCCACCAAGAATAGGTGAACTACCTTATTCTCTGAAAGGAAAAACACCTCATGCAGGGCATTCAACGCTTTTTGTAAGTCTGCCTGGGGAATGATGGCAGAAATATTCAATTCGGAACTTCCCTGTGCAATGGCAGCCACATTGATGTTGTTTTGACCCAAAGCCCGAAACATTCTCCCTGAAGTCCCAGGATCGTGTTTCATATTTTCCCCTACCACGGCAACTAAAGCCAACCCAGGAAGTAAGGATACTGGGTCCATTTCCCCAGATTTAATTTCGTAGAAAAACTCTTTTTCGATGAGTTCTTTTGCTAAAATAGCCTCCTCAGTGGCCAGTGCCAGACAAATGCTATGCTGAGAAGAGGCCTGAGAAATCAGCAAACTCGATAGTTTAGCCTCAGACAACACGGTAAAAATTCGTCCCAAACTTCCTCCTGCTGCCATCCATTCCGCACTTTTAAGGGTCAATAATGTGAGGTTGGATCGCGAACTAATTCCTTTGATCCAACCGCCTTCTCGGACCTGACCGTTGATCAAGGTGCCTGGGTGGGTGGGTTCAAAGGTATTTTTAATTTGAATCGGAATATTCTTTTTCATCGCCGGCTGCATGGTCGCCGGAAAAATGACCTTAGCTCCAAAATGGGAAAGCTCCATGGCTTCCGCGTAGCTAAGTTGTGGAATAGTAAATGCCGCATACACCATCTTGGGATCACAGGTCAAGACTCCAGACACATCTGTCCAAATTTCCAACACTTCTGCATCCAAAGCATTTGCCAAGATCGCGGCAGTATAATCAGAACCCGATCTGCCCAAAGTGGTCGTCTCCCCTTTAGCAGTCGATGCAATAAAGCCTGTCACAACTTTGACACCCTCCTGTTTGGCAAAATAATCTTGGATTTGAGCATGAGTAGTTGCTTCGTCTACACGGGCCTGCCCAAAGCGATCATCGGTTCGAATAATTTCTCGAGCATCCACAAAAAAAGTTGGTATTCCCTTAGCTGCTAATGCCTCTGCCAGAATGTAAGTACTCAATCGTTCTCCAAAACTTGCCACATAATCTAGGGTTCGAGGCGATTGTTCTTTGATCAGATAAATCCCATGGTTAAGGTCTTCCAACTCGTGGAAGCGTTGCCGGATGAAGGCCTCTACTTTCTCACTTTTTTCAATTCCCAGTAGGGATTTGGCTATATTCAAATGCCTTTCTTCCAGAACCTGTAATGCCTCCTTGTAGCTTAAATCACCTGATTTTGCCAGGTTCGCTAGCGCAAAAAGTTGCTCAGTCACGCCTCCAAAGGCAGAGAAGACCACGACCATTTCCGAATCTTGGAGTTGGTCCTGTATGATCTGAAAAACCTGCTGGATGTTGTTGGGGTTTTCTACAGAGGAACCTCCAAATTTGATGACTTTCATAACGAAATGGATAGGAAAAGAGTGGGTAGGATTAGGGATCCAAAAAAAACAAAAAATCTACCCCTGCATGGGCTTTGCCTTCTGCCAAAATTGCCCTTTCCAATCCTTTTCTGAAACAGCAAAAGCATTCCTAGTCCCTTGCTGGAAAGGTAAACTGAAGTCTAGGATGAAAATTGGAATAATCATTTCAAGAGCAATTGACACCCAATCTTACTAGAAAAAAATAGAAAAATCAATAAAAATGAAAAAAAGCGTCATTTCATTACGAATTAATTACCTAAATGGTGTAAAAATTAAGAATTTTAAAAAATTTTCATGCCAAAAAGAAGTCTCCCATAGGACTTCCACGATTAATGAATTTCGGTGATGGATTGTGGCTTTCCTCTAAACTGAATCACTTCTCCTTTTTTCTTGCCTACCAAAAGTTCCCCTAAAGGAGAATTTTTACTCAACAGGAACACAGACTTTTCCCCAACTTTTACCTGACCTACACTGACGGCCAACAAAAACCATTCCGTACCCAATTGTACCAATGCTCCTTCTTGTACAGTAGGCGGGGTATCTTTGATGGTCTGGAGTCGATACAATTCTTCTAGATCCCAACCGCTCTGTTTGATTTGCTTTTCTAGGGAGTTAAGGTCCTGCGTCATGGTCTCTCGACTGGTCTCGTACTTATCGCCAGCACTATTCTTTTCCTCCTCCAGGATACTTTCAATGATGTTTTTTCGCTCATCAGCAAGAAGAGCGGCTTTTTGTTTCAATTGGCTGATGGCAGTCTGGTAGACGGCGCTTTTAAATTCGTTCATACAAATTACTCTTGACAAGGTTCTTTTCTTCGGGTATCGATGATGTAGACAATTTTCCATCCTTCGGCCATTTTCACCAATTGGAAGGAATTCACCCCGCAGTGAGAAAAGGTGTCGTTTACATAAAATTGATAAGGAGTCCATGCACTCGCCATCGATCCATCCACTTTAATTTGGTAGGATAGGATGCGCTCATCCAGTACAGTTCCTGCAGGTGTATTGGCAATTCGTTTGACAAAATCGCCCACTGAATTACTGCCTATGCTAGTCCCATCAGGCTTTTGTTGCACGGTTTGCATCAAGCCCTCTGAAGAAAAAGCAGCAGCCACCTGTTTGGCATTTTTTTGCTTCATCCCATCAAACAGGGAGCGAATGACTGCTTCCACTTCCTGTTCAGGAGTTTGAGCAAAGGCAGAAAGCCCAAGAAGGCAGACAAGAATTCCTGCTAAAATCCATTTTTTGGTTTGCAAATTAGACTCCTCCATAAAGCGTAAAGGTCATGTTGGTTAAGGATGGGGTATTGACTGCATAGTGCATTGCCTCCGCAATATCGGAAGGATTCACCCATTTTGAAAAATCGGCGGTAGGCATGGCCGATCGATTGGCTTCTGTGTCTAAGATACTCGGCACAAAAACATGGGTGCGGATGTCGGTATCCTTTACTTCTTCTGCCATAATTTCTCCTAAGGAATTGACCAAACGCTTACTCAGCGCATAAGCCACTGCACCTTTTGCTTCCTTGGACTCCAAGGCTGATCTTGCCCCTACAAATAATAAGGAACCACGCTGCTGCTTTTTTAAAAGCGGAAGAAAGGCGGTGGCTACCGTGAATGCACTAAAGAAATTAAGTTGGATCAGCTGACTAAGGTCCTGCTGTTTGGTCGTCTCCAAATCGCCTGGAGCATAGCCTCCCACCAACATCGCGATGGCCTCCAGGTCCTCAAATTGGACCTCGTACTCAGAAACAAATTCTTGAACTGCTGCCTCATCCGTCACATCTACTTCGTAAGTGACATCCGCTTCCAGCGCTTGTTCATTGGCTTCTGGACGTACAAGCGCAATGACGTAATAGCCTTCCCGCCTAAACTTTCCCACTACGGCAGTACCTAAGGCACCTGCTGCTCCAGTAATTACTATATTTCTGCTCATCAGTCCGTCAAATCCTTCCTATATTTGCTAAAATAGGGTTAATTTCTCGATAGAACCATGAACCATCTCAAAAGCAGTATCCGGGATAAGGAAAATGTACGCAAAACCTACTTTGCGGTCAAACTCATTCTCCTCATTATTTTAGAGATTTTCTATGCTGGAGACACCGTAATCTCCCCGTTTTTAGCAAAATACGAAGTCTTAAACCACATCATCCGAGCCCTAATTTTCCTATTGAGCGCCAACCTAATTTTTTCTTTAGGGAGAATCATCACGCTACGGATTTACCTGCAACAGCGGGAGGAAACCAAGGTGCAGCCCAACTTCATGTTGGGGATTGATCGAATCGAATTTTTGCTCAACTTGATTGCCGTGCTTATTTCCATGATGCTTGCTTTTGGAATTCAGCCCTTGGAATTTTTGACCAGTATTACCATCGTGGCTGCTGCCTTGGCCTTGCTGACCAAGGACTACATCACCAACATTGTGAATGGCTTGATCATGATGTTTTCGGACCAACTTGAAATCGGGGATAAGATTCAAATCGGAAGACATACCGGCTTTATACGGGATATTACTTTAATCAACATGGTATTGAAAAACGACGCTGGGGAAATCATTTTGATCCCCAATACCAGGGCCTTGGCCGAGGATGTGGTCAATTTCTCCAAAAACAACACCCACCAAGTCATTTTTGATGCAGAGATCACCTCCAAAAATGAAATTCACCTCAGCCAACTTGAGGATTCACTCCGAGTGATTTTAGGGAAATTTCCAGAGGTAGTCACCAAAGAAGGCGCTCAACTCAATATCTTGGAGCGAAGAACGGAAAACTTACTGATTCGCTACCAATTCCCAATCAAATCCGGAGAAAAGCAGACCGAAATCCAAGTAAAAAAATCCATCAACCAAGCACTTATCGACTGGAACTATGAACTCCGAAAAGGGGAATTACTTTGATTGGGTATACCAGGTAGTGCGCGAGATTCCTGCAGGTCGAGTGACAAGTTATGGAGCCATTGCCCATTACTTGGGTCTGAAGTCTGGAGCACGCCTAGTAGGCTATGCAATGAATGCTGCGCATGCGCTGCCTGATGTCCCCGCACATCGAGTAGTAAATAGACAAGGAATCCTGACGGGAAAGCATCATTTTTATTCTCCTACAGCCATGCAAACTCTCCTGGAAGCAGAAGGGGTAGTCATTCAAAACGATCAGGTGGTGGATTTTGAAACCCGCTTTTGGAGCCCCGAAAAAGAACTTAAGCCTTAGAATTTTTGCGGAACAGGTAAAGCCCTGCAAACATCAATCCCCCATTTAAAATCAGCGCCTCAAACCCAAAGGTGTAGCCCCAAAGCCAGGCTTGGGAATTGGAAGTGATCAAAAATGTCAGGGTG
>Ga0169931_10000367_pt1 | contig 73754 bp, 55 predicted proteins | sample Kivu_15m_20L_FD_129675 | JGI IMG/M metagenome (GOLD analysis project Ga0169931, IMG submission 129675) | Freshwater microbial communities from Lake Kivu, Western Province, Rwanda to study Microbial Dark Matter (Phase II) - Kivu_15m_20L... | ecosystem: Environmental > Aquatic > Freshwater > Lake... | reverse complement strand
CGCGGGCAAGCCCGGCTGCGAGTCCGGGAAGTCGAACGCGGGCACCATCGGTTCGTATAGTGCGGAGCCTGTGACGGATGCGAACTGGTTCTCGACCACGTGAGTCCGCCAGTACATCCGCATGAAGGCGTCCGCCTGCTGGGCCGATTGCGAGGTGCGGTCGTCCTTCAGGGCCTGCCCCATCTTGTACATGCCGAGCGGAAACATCGTGAGGATGGCGATGGTGCCGAGCGCGAGCAGGAACAGCGCGACGAGCACTTCCGCCATCGACATGCCGGTTCGGTCGTTCGTTCGCCGGGAAGCGATCATATCCGTCTCCGTCGCGTGAACCGATCCGAAGAATCCGAAACCCACAACCCGAACATCAGGGCGCCGTCGCGCCGAAGCGAGCCAGGGCGTGCGGCGTGTCGCCGGGTGTGTAGAACCCGTTGGCGTTCGGCCACAGCACCGGGAACTGGCCAAGCGAGCCCGTCTTGCAGCGGATCGCCACGATCTGCTGCTCGCCGCCGTTCTGGAACGGGTACATGTCGTACTGCTTCTGATTGGGAGGGAACGGACCGTTGTTCGTCACCACCAAGGCGTTGTTCCCGTTCGGAGCGTTGTTCCGCAGCTTCGTGTAGTCGCGGTGCCAGAGGTAGATTGTGTCCCGCAGGCCCGCGGCCACGGGCAGCACGTTGCCGTTCGGCGCGAAGAGAATGTCGTAGTCGACCCCGACCGCGCCTTGCGGCAAACTCGGCGAATCGATGTACGGAGGAGAGGGCGGCGGTGCGCCCGGCGGCACCAAGCTCGGCGTCAGATCGATGCAGATGTTCTTCGGAAGCTGCAGCGGCGGCTCGCCCATCAGCGGCCGCGGCGGCGACGTGATGCCGAACAACTGCGTCCTGTAGCACGCCCCCGCGTTCTCGCCGGCCGCACCCATCTGCGAATCCGGCCACGTGTCGAGCCCCGTGAACGGAATCGTCACGGTGTACGGGCCGGGATTGCCCGCGTTCAACGCTGGCGAAAGCGTCCCGGACATGATCCGGTGCCACGAGCCGATCACGGGAAGTTGAAGAATCTGGTTCGGCTGGATCGCCGTCGTGTTGCCGGGAAAGACGAGTTGAGCCACATCCGCGTATCTCAGGTTCACGATCTGGCACTGCTTGTTGATGACCGTCCCGGCTTGAGGAAACCCCATGGGAGGCGGGGACGGCGAAAGCGTGTAGGTGAACAGGACCGTCGGGTCGGTCGCAGCCCCGGTCGGTGCGAACGTGTTGTAAAGGGATGGATACGTGATAATAATCGGGGGCGCCTCGATGTACTGGCACTCCGTGACCCAGTACGGGCTCGTCTTGGCGACGTTGTTCGGATCGGTTCCGATGATGAGGCGCAGGCCGCGGGGCGCGTGGTCGCGGCTCGCCCGGTTCTTCGCGATCATCAGCCATTGCCGTGTGAGGCCGGCGGCGTCGGTCGTGCCGTCCCGTTCGCCCATGTTCACCACGACGAGCAGCGTCAGGGACGCGAGCACGACGATGAGGGACATCGCGACCAGCAGTTCGACCAGCGTGAACGCCCCGCGGCGCACGAATCGCATCGACATGATCGGCCTCCCGACCGGCGAGCGAGAATCCTCGCCCGCCGAACCATCATTCACGACATGGAGCGAATCGCCAAAAACGGGCGAACTTTTTCAGTTCGCCTTCCCGCCGAGTTGGTTCAGGCGGAAACCATACACGTCGTCCGCCGTGTTGAACGTTTTGTCCGGCCCGGCCGAAACGACCGTGAGAACCTTGTTGAACCCGTCGAAGGCCACTGTCGGGCTCCCCGCCGGATTGTGGAGCACGCCCAAGCAGAGATTTCGGTTGGTCGTGTTGCCCCAATTTTGAAGCTTGCCTTGGCGGTCGAACGGATCGCGAAGCGTGGGGTGGGCGATGAACGGAGCGGCCTGCAGGTCCGCGTTCGCCGAGTAGTACGCTCCGTTGTAGGGCGAGTACCACCGCACGAAGGCGATGTGCGTGCCGTAGCCGTCCTTGAACGCCTTGTGCGCGCCGATGGTGGTGACCGCGCCGGCGAAGGCGTCTTCCGAGGAAGACGTGCCCTTGTTCCCCTTCGTGAGCACGATCCGATAGAGGAGCACGGCCGCCTCCTGGTCCGGAGTCAATCCCGAGGCCAGCGGCAAATCGGCGAACGCCTTATGACCGGGAATCGAGCCGACCCCGGGAATCGCCTTATGACCGGGAATCGAGCCGACCCCGGGAATCGCCAGCGGATTGCGGGCTTCGACGAACGTCTGCGGGAATTCTCGTTTGGCGTAGAGGTAGAAGAGCAGCGACTTGGCGCGGTCGGCGTCGCCGTCGCAGAAGCTCATCGCCATCGGCAGATATTGGTTCTTCACGCTGCTGGCTTCTTCGCTCACCGTCTTCAATTGCTGGTCGAGTTCGAGTTGGGCTTTCTTCACGGTGCCGTCCGTGGTGGCGGCGTTTTGCCCGGACCGCACGCTGCCGATGATGCCGATGGTCAAGGCCGCGAGCATCGCGAGGATGCTCACGACGACAAGCAGTTCGATCAGGGTGAAGGCGCCCCGGAGGGGCGCCCGCTTCGCGAGACGCATGATGGCTCCCTCCGGGATCAGTTGCTCAGGCCCGAGATCTGGCCGTTGGAGAAGTTCGTGATGTTGTCGCCGTCCGGCGTGCCGGAACCGGTGTTCCCGCCTGTGAGTCCGCCGCCGCCGTAGAGCTTGTCGTACCCGGCGCTGATGATCTGGAACCCGGTGGGCTGATGGCAACTGAACTGAGTTGGCGAAATCTGCGTGTCCCGATAGGGAACGAATGTCGTTCCGGTGAGCGTGCCGCAATCGTGCAGCGTGGCGAAGAACGGGAGGTAGCCGTTCTTGCGGTTCGAGGCGCTGAAGAAGACGTAGGGCTTGGAGCCGAACGGGTCGGTGTACGAGGGGAAGCCGACGGCCCCGGCCGCGTTCACGGCGTTGTTGTCGGTCGCGGTATACGTGTTGAAGCCGTTGTAGGCCGCCGCCGCGCGGAGCTTCAGGTTCTTGGTCGAAAACTCGAAGTATTGCTTCGTGTTGGTGGCGTCCGCGGGGTTGCGGGGATTCGAGGAGAACCCGCGAAGCCCGCCGGTTCCGGAAGGCACGCCGCCAAGGAAGAAGACGAGGCACTGATCGCCTTCGAGGAGCCAGGCGGTGTTGGGTGCGGCGATCACGCCGTCCCCGTTCCAATCGATGCCGTTGAAAGGGGCCGCCGGTGCCACACCGCCGCCCGCCGTCAACGCGATGGGAACCTGCGGCCACACCTGCTTGAGGTAGTTCGCGCTCTCGACTTCGACCGGATTGCTCGCGTTGTAGTCCATCCGTTCGCGGAGCACGATGACGCTCGGAATGTAGTTGACGTGCTTCTCGCGCTGGAAGACGCCGATGGCGGAGGCAAGCTGGCCCGCTTCGTTGGCCGCCTTCGCCCGATTGGCTGCCGTCCTCACCTTCATCACGCCCGCGGTGGTGAGGGCCACGAGGACGGCAATGATGGCGATCACCGTGAGCAGTTCGATGGTCGTGAACGCGTCGCGCGTCCGTCGGTCCTTCGCGATCATGGCTCGACTCCGGTTGAGGGCGGGGCGAGCGGCCGAGGCCGCCCGCCGCCCGGGATGAATTATTTCGACAGGCCTTCCAGCAGCTTGATCAGCGGCAGGAACAGCGAGATCACGATGGCGCCGATCGTGAAGCCGAGGAACACGATCATGATCGGCTCGAGCAGCGAGATCAGCGACTTCACCAGCGTGTCGACCCATTCGTCGTAGAAGTCGGCGATCTTGTAGAGCATCGTGTCGAGGTCGCCGGTCTCTTCGCCGACCTCGACCATGTTGGTCACCATGTCGTCCACGAGCCGCGACTCGCGGAGCGGGTCGGCGATCGTGTCGCCCTCGCGGATGGACTCGAAGACACGCTGGAACATTCGCTCGAACACGGCGTTGTTCGCCGTCTCTTTGACGATGTTGATGGCTTCGAGGATGGGCACGCCGGAGGAAATCAGGGTGCCGAGCGTTCGCATGGTGCGGGCCACGATCGTCTTCTCGACGAGGGCCCCGAGCACGGGTATCCACAGCACGGCTCTGTCCAGGGCGTAGTTCCCGGCTTTGGACATGCGGATGAGTTTCACGAGCAGGTAGAGCGAGATCGGGAAGAGCGGAATCGTCCACCAGTATTCCGCCATCCAGTTCGAGATGCGGATGAGGGTGAGCGTGGCCCACGGGAGCGTGAGGTCGAACTCGTCGAAGATCTTTTTGAACTTCGGGATGATCGCCACCATGATGAACGTGAGAATGGCGACGGCGACGAAGATGACGACGGCCGGATAGACCATCGCGCCGATGACTTTCCGCTTGAGGCTTTGGCCCTTTTCGAGGAAGTCCGCGAGGCGTTGGAGAATGACTTCGAGGGCACCGCCCGCTTCGCCGGCCCGCACCATGTTCACATACAGGCGGTTGAACGTTTTCGGGTGTTTGCCCATCGCCTCGGACAGCGCGGCGCCGCTTTCGACGTCCTCGACCACGTCGATCAGCGAGTTCTTGAGCACCGAGGGTTTCATTTGCCGTTCGAGGATGCGGAGCGAGCGCAGCACGGGGAGCCCGGCGTCCTGGAGCGTGGAGAACTGCCGCGTGAAGGTCACGAGCATCTTGGACGACACGCCGCCGAGCGTGAACGTCTTGCGGCTCTTGCCGGTCTTCTTCTTCTTGCCTTTGCCTTTGCCCGCGGCGGCCCCGGCGGTGAGCTTCGTGACGAAGTAGCCCATCGCCTTGATCTTCTGGGAGGCTTCCTCTTCGTTGGTCGCCTCGATGGAGTCCTTGACCTCGGCTCCGGAGGTGTCCAGGGCTTCGTATTTGAACGTCGGCATTGCAGGCTCCAAATCGGAATGCGGAGTTCGACTCCACAATCACGTTTTCCGATGGCTGGTATTCCACGCGAACTGAAGTCGCGTCACGTTTCATCTTCCTGGACGGTCTCGCGAACCACTTCGTCCAGCGTCGTCGTTCCGGCGAAGAGCGCCTTGAGGCCGGCTTCGCGGAGTCCCGGGGTGCCGGTCTTGCGGCTGTAGGCGCGAACCTGATCCGTGCTGGCGCCGCGGCTCACCATGTCGCGAAGGTCGTCGTTCAGAATCAGGAGTTCGTACAGACCGGTGCGTCCCTTGAACCCGAGGTTGTTGCACTTGTCGCACCCCTCGCCGTAGAAGAACTGCCGGCCCTTGAGTTCGTCCGCGGGAAGGTTCAATTCCATCAACTGCTCGCGGGTCGGCGTGTAGGCCGTGCGGCAGTTCTGGCAGACGCGGCGAACGAGCCGCTGGGCCTCGATCGCCTCGACGGTCGCGGTGATGAGGAACGGCTCGACGCCCATGTCGCGGAGGCGCGTGATCGAACTCGGAGCGTCGTTCGTGTGCAGCGTGGAGAAGACCAAGTGCCCGGTGAGCGAGGCTTGAATCGCGATGCCGGCGGTTTCGAGGTCCCGCACTTCGCCGACCAGAATCACGTCCGGATCCTGGCGGAGAATCGCGCGCAGGGCCGACGCGAACGTGAGGTCGATCTCGTGGTTGATCGGGCACTGCACGATGCCGTCGATTTCGTACTCGACGGGGTCTTCGGTGGTGATGATCTTCGTGTCGATGTCGTTCAGTTCGGAGAGAGCCGAGTAGAGCGTGGTGGTCTTGCCGGCGCCGGTGGGCCCGGTGACGAACACGATGCCGTTCGGCTTCTTGATGACCTGCCGGAACTGAGCGAGCAGCGTCGGGTCCATGCCGATGCGATCCAGCGAGAGGCCGACGTTCGATCGATCCAGCACGCGGATGACGACGCTTTCGCCGAACAGGGTGGGCAGCACCGAGACGCGCATGTCGACGGGGTTGCCGCCGACGTTCAGTTCGATGCGGCCGTCCTGGGGCATGCGGCGTTCCGCGATATCCAGGTTGGACATGACCTTGATGCGGCTCGCGATGGCGGTGGCGAGGTGCCGCGGCGGCGGAACCATTTCGTAAAGCACGCCGTCGCAGCGGTACCGCATCTTGTATTCGTCTTCGAACGGTTCGAAGTGAACGTCCGAGGCGTGGTCGCGGATCGCCATCAGCAACACCATGTTGATGAGCTTGCGAACCGGCTGCGAGTTGGCGAGTTCCGCGACATCGTCCAGGTCGATGGACGTTTCGCGTTTGTTGGAGGCCTGCCCGAAGTCCGCGTCGGCTTCGAGCATGGCGTAGATCGAGGTGATGGACTCTTCTTTCTCGCCCGTGTACGCCCGCTCGATGAGCTTCTCGATCTGAGCGGACGGAGCGAGGATCGGCGAGACGTTGCGGATGCCGAGCAGGTTTTTCAGGTCGTCCATCGCCTGAAGGTTGTTCGGGTCCGCGAGGGCGATCGTCAGCGTGTCGTTCTCGAAACTGATCGGCACGAGTTTGTACAACTCGGCCATCTGCTTCTGCACGAGTTTGACGGCTTCGGGCGAAGGCTTGGTGTCTTCGAGGTTCGCCAGCCGCATGCCGTGGAGTTCGGCCGTGGCCTGGAGCAGTTGATCTTCGTTGACGAGGGCGCGATCCTTCGCGAGATCCGCGAGGGAGCCCTCGGCCGTCCGCATGTCCTCGTAAATGGCCTCGAGTTGAGCGTCGTCCATGAAGCCAAGATCGACGAACTTCTGGCCGAGTTGGCGGGTGTTCGAGTCGATGTGGGCGAAGCGGTTCTTGGGGGGCGCGGGCTTCTTGGGAGCCGGTTGCGGCGCGGGCTTGGCCCCGCCGGGAGCCGGCGGTTTCGCGGGCGGCTTGGCGCCGCCTCCCGCCGCGGCGGGCTTGGTAGCCGGCACGCCCGGCTTCGGTGCGGGAACGCCCGGCTTCGCCCCGGGGTTCGGCTTCTTCGGATCGTTCGGCGGAGGCGTGGCCATAAACTCAGGTCTCGAATTAAGCGTTCTGGTCGGGCTCGTCGAACTCGTTTGACATCACATCGGGTCGCTTCGCTTCACGCGGCGTGAGCATGAGGATCATCGTGATGTCGTCCGCGACGGATTCCGGGACTTCATCCAACGCCGCAAGAACCATCTCTTCGCGTTCGGCCAAACTCTTTCCCACGAAGCGGGGGCTCACGACACGAACACGAATCGCGACCGGGTTGTAACGGTAAACGACCTTCGCCGGGTCCTCGGGGAGGTCCGGAAACGCGACGCGGAGCGCGGCGAACACCTTCGCGGTGCCCGCGTCCTGGCGCTTTCGGGTCGGTCGCTTTCTCCGGATCGCGGTCATCCTCAACCCCGTTGAATCCACTCGAAAAGGCGTTCGGTCGAATCGATCACGAGTTCGGCATCGTCACGCTTCCACCGTCTCAAGTGATATCGCATTTCCGACGACCAAGCCCCACGGACTCGGGAGAAATCCAAGGCCAATCGCTTCGGAATCTCCACTTTCCTCCGGCTGAGTTCTCGTTTCAGGCGATCCAAGTTATGCTTGGCTTCCGCCTTGAACCATTGCATCAGCTGCTCATGCCTCTTCCGAGGGGTCACGCTGAGCAGCAGCGCTTTCAGAGCGCACTCCGCGACGTACCCGACGAGGTACACGGCATCATGTGCTCGAGTCGACGTCGATCGATCCGAACACAATTCGATGAGGCCGATTGCCGCATCCAAGTGAGCCGCGGCCGCACGCTGGAACGCCACGACCTCGGGGTACTTCAGGTTCAGCATCACTTGCCGCGGCGACGGGGGCGATCATCCTCGTCGTCTTCATCCTCGTCGTCATCGTCTTCTTCCTCGTCCTCGTCGTCGCCCTCCTCGTCTTCGTCGTCGTCCATGAGGCCCCGTTCGGCCTGGGCGATCTTCGCCGCCAGTTCCGCGGGCTTGCTGGACTTCAGCAGCACTTCTTCCTTGTCGCAGATGTCTTCGCGCCAAAGCCGGAACAGGGAATCGTCGAGCAGGAACATCCCGTGTTTGCGGCCCGTCTGCACCGACGAATCGATGCGGTACGTCTTGTTCTCGCGGATCAGGTTCTTGATGGCGGGCGTGACGACCATCATCTCGTAGGCCGCGACCAATCCTTCCGGCTTCTTGGGCAAAAGGGCCTGCGAGAGAACGCCGATGAGCGACCCGGCCAACTGCGTCCGGATCTGATCCTGCTCGTTTTCCGGGAAGACCGTCACCACGCGGTCCACGGTGGAGGCCGCACCGGAGGTGTGAAGCGTGCCGAACACCAAGTGACCCGTTTCGGCGGCTTCGAGAGCCGCCCGGATCGTCTCGAGGTCACGCATTTCACCGACGAGGATCACGTCCGGATCCATACGCAAGGCGCGGCGCAGGCCTTCCTTGAAGTCCGGCACGTCGATCCCGATCTCACGCTGATTCACCGTGCACTTCTTGTGCTTGTGGTAGTACTCGATCGGGTCTTCCAGCGTGATGATGTGTCGGTCGTAGTTGTCGTTCAGGAAGTTGATCATGGACGCGAGGCTGGTCGTCTTCCCGGACCCGGTCGGCCCGGTGACGAGGATGAGCCCGCGAGGCCGCACGATCAGCTGCCGAATGACCTCCGGCGTCCGCAGTTGCTCGAACGTGAGAAACTGGCTCGGAATGCGCCGGAGCACCATTCCGATGGTGCCCTTGTTCTTGAACACGGCGACGCGGAAACGGTAACCGTCCACGTATTCAATGGCGAAGTCCGTACCGCCCCGTTGCTGCAACTCCTGCTGGCACCGGTCCGGCGTGATGGACTTCATCAGGCCGGTGGTGTCGTCCGAGTCGAGCAATTTGGCGTCGAGCTTCCGCATTCGCCCCTGGTGGCGAACGACGGGGGGCTGACCACAACTGATGTGCAAGTCGCTGGCTTTGATCTGGATGACGGTCGCCAGCAGCTTTTCCATCGAAACGGCCACGGCATTCTCCCGAATGGGCCGCCCGCGAATCCGGCATGGGGCTTCCGCCCCGACATCGCATTATGCCCGAACGCGAACAGCCGGCCAAAACTACACCTCCACCGCCAGAACCTCTGCGTGGCAGGTGCTGAGCACCTCCTCCAGCGTGGTCATTCCCTTAACCACCTTCATGAGGCCATCTTCGAGCAAGGTCCTCATTCCGGTGCCACGCGCCTTGCGGCGGAGTTCTTGGGTCGGAGCCTGAGCGAATGTCAGCTCCCGAATCTGCGAGGTCATGCGGAGCATCTCGAAAATGCCCTTGCGGCCACGGTAACCCGTTTGGCGGCAATGACTACAGCCGCGACCCTTCATGAAGTTCGCCTTCGCGATCACTTCCGCGCTGAAAGCGGCGGCGCGGATCTCCCGCTCGTCCGGCTTGTACGGCTCCCCGCACTTCGGGCAGTTCATACGTACGAGCCGCTGGGCCATGATGGCGATGATCGAACTGGCGATGAGGAACGGGGGAACTCCGATGTCCGAAAGCCGGGTCACCGCGCTGGGCGAATCGTTCGTGTGAAGTGTACTGAAAACCAAGTGTCCAGTCAGGGAGGCTTGCACGGCGATTTCTGCCGTCTCTTTGTCGCGGATTTCGCCCACCAGGATGATGTTCGGGGCTTGCCGCAACATCGCCCGGATAATCCGGGCGAAGTCCAACCCGATGTTGTGCTTCACCTCGACCTGATTGATCCCAGGCAGGTAATACTCGACCGGGTCCTCCGCCGTGATGATCTTTCGATCCGGCCGGTTCAACTCGTTCAACGCCGAGTACAGCGTCGTCGTCTTCCCGGACCCGGTCGGCCCGGTCACCAGGAAGATGCCGTTTGGCCGCTTAATGATGTTCTGGAACCGCATGTAGTCGTCCTCGGCGAAGCCGAGGTCGCGGATGTTCACCTGGATGTTGCCGCGATCCAGAATCCGCATGACGACCGACTGCCCGTGAACGGACGGCAACATGCTCACGCGAAGGTCGAAGTGCTTGCCTTGAACCGTCATCTTGATCCGGCCGTCCTGTGGGCGGCGTTTCTCGCTGATGTCGATGCTGCCCATAATCTTAAGGCGAGAGAGCAGGGGAGCGAGCAGACGCCGGGGAGCCGAATCCCGTTCCACGAGAACGCCGTCGATCCGGTACCGGATGCGGACGCGATCACCGAACGGTTCCACGTGGATGTCCGAAGCGCGTAAGTTGATGGCCTCTTGGATGATCAGGTTGCACAACTTCACGACCGGGGCATCGGATTCGTCCGCGGCCGCCATCGAAGCGACGGATTCCGTCTGGGTGAATTCGATGGCCGTGTCCGTGAATTCGACCAGCATGGAGTCGACGGACTCGGTTTCAGTCTGGCCGTAGTTCCGGTTGATGGCCTCCTGGATCTGTTCCTGAATGGCGAGGACCGGAATCACGTCTTTGTTCAGAATGAACTGAAGTTTCTGAATGGTCTCGTAGTTGGCCGGGTCCGCGGTGATGATCTTGAGCTGGTTGCCGTCCAGCGTCAGGGGCAGCACGACGTTTTCGCGGGCGACCGACTCCGGGACCAGTTCGATGACCGCCTTCGGGATGTCGAGCCCTTCCATGTCGACGAACTGCACCCCGTGATGCTCGGCCACCGCCTGCATCACTTCGACCGCCGAGAGCGTCTGAAGTTTGACGAAGGCGTCCTGCAGCTTGATGCCGGTGCTGCCGGCCAGGTTCTCGGCTTCGGCCAGTTGGTCTGGGCTGATCAGCTTGCGGCGGATCAGAACGTCGGTGAAGTCGCCGCGGCTTTTCGCCATGGTCGTGCTCCTGCTGCGCAGTCGGGTCGAAGGTGAGGGAGGCGTTTCGTGCCGGGAATCCCGTAGTTGGCGAACCGTGACGTGGCCAACATCGTGGGCGTTCGACGATCGAGAATGATGAATGCCAAGTTAAACTTACTGTCGCAGCCCGTCGCATTCGTTTCAAGTGAATTCCGCGAGAGTCGGCTCACTTCTTCGGCCGGAAGGCCTTGACCACTGCTTCGTTCGTGGTGAGGAACGGCCCTTCGAGCAGATCGATGCAGTACGGCACGGCGGGGAAGACGGCGAGCAGGCACTCGCGGATGGCGGCGGGTTTGCCCGGCAGATTGATGATGAGCGAGCCGCCGCGGATGCCCGCGGTTTGCCGCGAGAGAATCGCCGTGGGCACCGAGTTCAGCGAGACTTGCCGCATGAGTTCGCCGAAGCCGGGCATCAGCTTGTCGCACACGGCCTCCGTGGCCTCGGGCGTGACGTCCCGTTTGGCGGGCCCCGTGCCGCCAGTCGTGACGACGAGGCAACAGCCATCCTGATCGCAAAGTTCCTTCAGGGTCAATTCGATGAGGCCTTGCTCGTCCGGGATCACCCGCGAGACGGGCTGCCACTCGCAGGAGAGGAACTCGCGAAGGCAGTCGAGAATGGCGGGCCCGCCGCGGTCCACGTAGTCGCCACGGCTGGCCCGATCCGACACGGTGAGAATGCCGATTTTCATGCGATCAAGTCCGATGGATCAGGCACACAAGCATTCTGGGTGCGACAATGGATTTTGGCGAAGCCCAATCTGGGTGGCAGCGGCTTCCAGCCGGTGCTCCTTCCGAGGGTGGCTGACTTCGAAGGAAGTTGCCCCCGACAGGAGCCCCGGCTTCCAGCCGGGGCCACACACCGGCTAGAAGCCGGTGCCACCCATGTCCCTGCGCCATTCATCGGCACACCCGGCATTCTTGCCGTCGATCAAGACAAGTTCGGTGATCCATCCGGCGAAAGACGCGACTCCGTCGGTGGCGGCTCGACGGTGACGCAGTCTCGTCATTTCTTGCGGAAGAGCTCGTTGAACTTGCGGGCCTCCATCGGGTGGAGGTCCTCGGGGGTGATGCCGAGTTTGCGGGCTTCTTCGAGAGTCTGGTCGCGGAGTGCGCGCTTGTCCGGGTTCAGGTCGTAGGCCCACGCAAGGTGGAACAGATACACGGCCCGGCGCTGTTGGATCAGGGCGAGGTTCAAGTCGCGGGCGGCTTCGTCCGTCTTGCCGCCCTTCACGAGGTACGCCACCGCTCGCGTGTCGAGGAACACGGGGGCCGGGCCGCGGATCGCGATCACCTCATCCATCCACTTGATGGACTTGTCCACGTCCTGCGGGCGATACAGGGCCACGAGCATGGCGAGATTGTTGGCGATGAGCGCGGGATCGAAATCGCGGAGAGTCTCGGCTTTGGCCGGCCGCGCGAGCAGCAACGCCTGCTCGTACTCCGAGATGGCCCGATCATACTCGCCGATCCCGTCGAAGAGTTCGGCCCGGCTCTTGTGCAACGCCACGGATTCATAAGTGTCCGCTGGCTTCTGCAATTTCGCCTCGAGCCACGCGGCCACGTCGCGTTCCGCGGCCGGGCCGGGGCTTCGCGATCGGATCGCCCCCGAGAGCAGCACCGCGGTGAGCACCGGCGGCGTGCTCGCCTCGTATTTCTTCGCCAGCGCGATGGCCTCGACCGTACGCTTCTGGCGAATCAGGAACATCGCTAGCGGGTAGTGGGGGAACGGATCCTTGCCCTCGGTGAGAATGCGGTTGTAGTAGGTCTCCGCTTCTGCGAGGAAGCCGAGTTCCTCGAACAGCGGCCCCGTTCGAAGGCGGACGTTCTTCTCCTCGCGGCCATCGGGAAAGTTCAGGATCAGTTCGCGGGCCAGCGTGTTGAACTTGGCGACGTCGTCCGGCGCGTTGCGCTTCTCGGCGTCGATCGCCTCGGCCTTGCGTAGGCGAGCCTCTTCGCGGGTCGCGTCCCACGATCGCGGAGCGAGGATCTTCAGGCGTTCGAGGGCCTGATGAGCCTTCGACAACTGGTTCACGCGGGTGTACACGCGAACGAGGTTCGCGAGGTGGTCCGGAGTCAGTCCGGCCCGCGGCCGCGCCGCCTGTTCGTAGTAATCCACCGACTCGAAGACTTTCCCCTGCTCGAAGTTCAGCCGGCCCATGAGCAGGAACTCGTCCGGCGTCAGTTCCCCGTACTTGGCGCGATCCGCGAGCGTCTTCATCCCGAGTTCCTTGGTCGCGGGATCGACGGTCTGAATCACGGCCCTGGCTTTGACGTCGTCGAGGTCCGAGACGCCGCCGGAGAGATTGCGTTCGACCAGGCTCAGGGCTCGGTCGCGAAGCTGATAGGCCTCGCGGGGGCGGCCCATATAGGTGAGCGCGAGCCGGCGCCGGGCCCAGCGAGAGAGGTTCCCCTCGGGCGCGTCGACGAGCCCGTCGAGCATCTTCTCCGCTTCCGGCAGCCGCCCGGATCGTTGGAGATAGTGGATGAGTTGGCGGTTCGGTTCGAGGTCGCGTGGGGCGGTCTTCAACGCTTCGCGGTAGAGTTCGTCCGCCCGCTTGGCGTTGCCGATGATCTCATGGCAGCCGGCGATGACGATCAGAAGTTCGGCCTTGGCCGAGGGCGTCTTCGGATCGGCGAGTTTGCTTTCGGCCTGAGCCGTGGCCCGCTTCGCGTCCTCGACTCGACCGATGCGAACGAGGTGGCCGATGAGTGCGCCCCACGTTTCGGGCGCCACGTCCCCGAACTCGACGGCGCGGCGGAAGGCGACCTGAGCGTCGTCGTCCGCGCTGATGGCCGCGAGCAGCGAGCCGCGGAGAAGCAGGATGCGCCAATCCTTCGACTCGGCGGGGGCCACGCGGTCGATCGTCGGCCGCTCGCTCTTCGGGATGTCGCGTGCCAGCAGATCCTTGATCGCACGGAAACGCTCGAGGTCGTCCGGCAGGTTCATCTCCGTGTACAGCTTGTTCAACAGGATGAAGGCGCGGTCTTCCTCGTGCTTGTCCCGGTAGAGTTCCACGGCTCGGCGGATGGGAAACTCTTGGCGTTCGCCCTTCGTGATCGCTTCCGTGTAGTTCGCCAGTGCCGCGTCGGTCAGCCCTTCCATTTCGTCCAATTGGGCCATCACGACATAGAGCCGCGGCCAGCCGGGGCGAAGTTCCTTCACCTGGCGAAGCGAGTCGCGGAGGGCGGCGATCGACCCGGCACGGGCGCCCTTGTCCTCCATTCGTCGAATCTCGGGGAGCTTCACGATGGCGCGGGCGAGCAGGCCGATCGGACCCTTTTCCCCTTCGATCTTCGCGATTTGGGACAGGGCTTCGTCGCGGACATCCCTGCGATCCATGATGATCGCGAGGTCCACGAGGGCCGCTCGGGACAGGAGGTCCGCGGGGTCGAGTTCGGCGGCGGAGCGGAGGAAGTCGATCGCGAGATCGCGAAGGTTCTTGGCTTCGGCGTCGTTCACGAGAAGAGCGGCACGCGTACTCGCTTCGCTGAGGCCGAGGAAGAGCCGGCGGCGTTCTTCCTTCTCGTACTTTTCCGCGCCGGTGGCCAGTTTCTTGAAGTCCTGCGGGTTCGGGAGTCGCGTGCGGTTCACGTGCACGACCGATCGCGCGAGGCGAACGTCCACCGTGTCCCCGAGTTGCTTGTCCATTTGATCGAGGAACTTGTCCGCCTCGGGAGCGTTGCCGCGGCTGAAGAGACGGGCGAGGGTGAGCCACGCGTTCACGTTGCGGGGTTCCTTCGCCAGCGCCCCTTCGATGAGGGTCTTCGCCTTTTCGGGATCGGGCGGGTCGCGGTTGAGCAGCGACTCGGCCATGAGGATGTCTAGTTCCGGAGTGCGCTCGGGTACGGGGCCGAGCGCGGCCTCGAAGGCGTCCCAGTTTCGTTTGCCGGGTTGAGCGAGGGTCGCTTTCAGTTCGAGGCGGGCCAGTTGCGAGCGGTAGGTCGTGAGGCCGTAGCCGTTCACGAGGGCCTTGTACTCGGCGAGGGCTTCGGCGTAGCGGCCGAGCTTGAGGAAGGCGTCCGCGATGCCGATGCGGGCGGGGAGAAAGTAACCGTCGTCCTTGAGGGCCGCGGCGAAGCACTCGAGTTGCTTGTCCGGATTCTGAATTGCGGCGTAGCAGAGGCCGAGCCCGTTCATCGCCTTCTTGTGGAAGGTCGGAATGCGGGCGAGCGTCGGGGCCACTTCGTCCAGCATCAGGCGAGCGGTCGTGTAATCGCGCTTCAGGATTTCCATGCGGCCGCGGAAATACTTCACCATGCGGTCGCGGTCCGCCTCGTTCTTCGCGATCTTCTCGATGAGTTGGGCGGAGAGTTCACGCTCGTCGAGATCGATGAGTCGATCGATGAGCACGTTGCGGAGGTCCGGGCTGTCGTCGCCGAGAGCTTGGGCGGCTTGGCGGAGCACGTCGACCGCGGCTTTCGGTTCGCCCAGATCGGTGAGCGTGCCGGCGAGCATGATCCCGGCGCGAGCGTTCTTCTTGTCCAGATTGAAGGCCGTTTCGAGGAACGCCCGGGACTTCTTGAGTTGCGGGATCACGGTGTCCGCGGACTTGATCTCGGCACGCTCGAGTTCTGCGGCGGCCATCAGCGCTTCGGGATGTGTCGCTCCGCCGGACATGGCGAGCGCATCCGTGATATGCCGCCTGGCGTTCACGAGATCGTTCGTGACAAGGAGGAACCGCCCGGCCGTGACGCGGGCTTCCACGTCCGTGCGGTACGGGTCGTCCTTGACGAGAATCTCGACGTACTTGCTCGGCGTGAAGCGTTGATCGTTGAACGCCTTGATGTCGTTGAGGATACCAAGCAACCGGGCGACGAGCCGCGGCGGCGCCTTCTTCGTCTGGATCGCTTCGTCGAGGAACTTCACGGCCTGGAGCATGTCCCCGCCGAGGCCCACTTCGCAGGTCGCGGCCTTGTCCAGCAGGTCCACGTCCTGCCGGTACTGCTCGCCCTTGTCGAAAAGAATGCGGATGTGCTGGCGGGCCGATTCGAGGCGGCCGAGGTCCAGGTACAGGTCGATGAGCTTCTTGCGTTCGGGCGGGTTCTCGGGGAACTGGCGGAGAAACTTCTCGACGTTCTCGACCGTGGTGTAGCTCTGCTTCGGGTCGTCCTTCGATCGCCGGAAGTTCAACTCGGCGAACTTGCGGAACGCGGCGTCGTCCTTGGGCTGGTACTTGAGATACTGGTCGTAAAGCTTGATCGCCTCGTCCTGCTTCTCGGCGTCCTTCTCGGCGGCGAGTTTCTCCGCGCGATCGCGGAGGCTCGTGGCGTGGCGGCGATTCTGAACCATATGCAGCGCGCCGACCGCGGCCGCGGTGGCGAGCAGTATGCCGAATACGATCGCTCCAATTCGCTGGCTTTTCCGCGTTTCGTCCGGGGTCCAGAGACTGAGCCCCGGCCTGAAACCGGCTCCATGATGCTCCCGCGAAGCGTTTCCACGGGTGCGCTTGTTGCCAAAAGTTTACACCACTCCATTTCCGACGCCCGTACCGCGCCCGAAGTTTGACCTAAACTCTCGGAATGAATGTCGCCAGTTTCGATATCGAAGAGCATTTCCGGATTGAAGCGGCCGCCGGGCTGCAGATTGGCCCCGAGCTCCGGGCGGAGTACGGCACACGGATGGAGTCCGCCACGCGCGGGCTCCTCGCTCAACTCGCGGCGGCGAATGCCCAAGCGACTTTCTATATCGTGGGCGAGATCGCCCGCAGCCACCCCGGGCTCGTGCGGGACATCGCCGCCGGCGGTCATGAGATTGGCTCGCACAGCTGGGATCACCGCATGGTGAGCCGTTTCACCCCAGCGGAGTTCCGCGAAGATTTGCGAACCAGCAAGGCCGCGCTCGAAGATGCAAGTGGGCAGCGAGTCGTCGGCTTTCGAGCTCCCACCTTCAGCATCGGCCGTCGCACGCCGTGGGCCATCGATGCGCTCGTGGAAACCGGCTACGATTACGATTCATCCATCTTCCCGGTGCGGCACGACCGCTACGGCATCCCGGACGCTCCACGAGGGCCGTTCCGGGTGAAGGGCGAATCCGCCGGAATCCTCGAGTTGCCGCCGCTCACCTACCGGAAGTTCGGAGCGAATCTGCCGGTCGCGGGCGGCGGCTATTTTCGCCTGTTCCCGCTTCTCGCCATGAAGGCCGGCCTGCGGCAATCGCCGGGCGGGCTCGGCATGCTCTACTTCCATCCATGGGAATTCGACCCGGCTCAGCCCCGCCTCCCGCTCCGCGGCGTCTCCCGCTGGCGAACGTATGTCGGCATGAACAAGACGACCCGCCGCTTGAGCTCGCTTCTGCGTTCGTACCCGTTCACTCGTGCCGTCGATGTCGCGAACTCACTGCGAACCGCCGCGCTGCCCGAGTTCCAGCTATAACACCGCCATCGCTTCCGATTCCGATTCAGGAACTCTCCCATGACTCGCATATCGCGTCGCCGCGTGCTGCAATCGTCCGCGGCTTCACTCGGCTACTTCCTCACGGCCCAGGCCCATGCGTCGGCCAGGATTCTTGGTGCGAACGGCAAGCTGAAGGTCGCGGGGATCGGTGTCGGCGGGAAGGGCGCTTCGGATATCGCCCACGCCGGCGAGTTCATGGACGTCGTCGCCCTCTGCGACGTGGACGAGCAACGCTCCGGCGGATCGGCCCAGAAGTTTCCCCATGCCAAGCGATTCTTCGACTATCGCAAGCTGATCGACTCGATGGGCAAGGAGTTCGACGCCGTGACGGTTTCAACGGCGGACCATCATCATGCCCCGGCCGCGGCTCTGGCCATGCGAGCCGGCAAGCATGTCTACTGCCAGAAACCGCTGACCCACACCGTGGCCGAGGCGCGGCTTCTGCGAGAACTCGCGGCGAAACACAAAGTCGTGACGCAGATGGGCAACCAGGGCTCGGCGCACAATGGCCTGCGGCGGGCCGTCGAGATCGTTCAAAGCGGGCTCCTCGGCGAGATCAAGGAAGCCCACGTATGGACGAATCGGCCGTGGGTGTACTGGAAACAGGCCCCGGACTACACCGCGCGGCCGAAGGACACCCCGCCCGTGCCGCAATACCTGAAGTGGGACGAGTGGCTCGGGCCGGCGCCCGAACGCCCCTACGCGATCCAACCGGACAAGAAGCCCGCGTACCACCCGCACGACTGGCGCGGCTGGTGGGACTTCGGCACCGGCGCCTTGGGGGACATGGCCTGCCACACCGCGAACATGGCGTTTCGAGCCCTGAAACTCGATGCACCTATCGCCGTGATCGCGAAGGCCAGCGAGATCAACTCCGAGACGTACCCCGCGTGGGGCCGCATCGACTACCACTACGCCGCCCGCGGCGACATGCCGCCCGTGACGCTGCACTGGTATGAAGGGAAGAGCGGCAAGGACCGCGTGCTTCCGCCGGAGGAACTCGTCGCGAAACTGCTCAAGCCGGGCGAGAAACTCGCGGACAGCGGCTCGATTCTGGTCGGCTCGAAGGGCACGCTCTTCTCGCCGAACGACTACGGCGCCCACTTCCGCTTCACCCCGGAGGAAATCGGCAAAGGCGTGCAGACGTCCAAACCCGAGACCTTGGCGCAGGGCGTCGGCGATCGCGAAGAAGACCGCCACCAGAAGCGAGAGTGGGTCGCCGCGATCGAGGCGAACAAACCCGCGATGGCCTACTCGAACTTCGACTACGCGGGTCGCCTGACGGAAGCGATGCTGCTGGGGAACATCGCCGTCCGCTTCGCCGGAACGAAACTGGAATGGGATGCCGCGAACCTGTCCTTCACAAACTCCAAGCCCGCGACCGCTCTCGTGAGCAAGGAGTACCGCAAAGGCTGGGACCCGAAAACCATCGGGTGAATGAGAGAAAAGGGCCGTTGGCGAAGGATCCAGCAGCCCCACCTCTCCCCGTTGGCTCCCCAACGCCCCAACGGAGAGAGGGCATGTTTGGGCGAGCCGCTTGGGGGTTCGCCCGGTTCATGGCGGAATGAAGATATGGGGAACACCCCCAGGGCAGCCGAGTCGCGTCACTTCGATGGTGGCGACTTCAACCCGACGCCGTTGACCGCGATCACCTGATACTTCGCGCCGGGCTTGGCGGCGGGGTCGCGGTAACTCATCGCGGGCAGCGGCTTTTCCGGGGTGTCGTGATAGCTCATGCTTTGGAACAGGGGGCGGCCGAAGCGGCCGATCGGCTTCTCCGGATACGTCGCGAGTTGCTGGCCGTCGCGGAGCAGAATGAAGCCGCGGAGGCCGCTCTCGAAGTCCGCTTCGCAATCCCACGTCACGACTCCGTCTTTCTCCATCACGTTGAACGGGCTCGGCGGCGGAGTCTTGTCCTCGGTCGCTCCCGTCTTCACATATTCGGCCCAGAGCGAGGCGAAGGATTCGTTCGGCAGCCAGCCCGCGGCTTCGGGCTTCTCCACGGTTCGGGCGAAACTCGTACCGTCGGTCGGCGCCCACATCGCGGCCTTCATGTCGATCGGCTTGAGCTTCGTGCCGCTCTCGGGGAGCCGGGCCGCGAGGCACGCGTCGAAGAACGGAATCGCGAGGTAACGGCTGTCGCCGCATTCGTGGTTCGTACGCGGGTCCGGGGCGAACCCGATCGGCGACCCCTTGGCGCGGTACGCGTTGAGCATCGCGAGGCTACCCGTCCAGGCGCCGGCGAAGCGTTTGTCGTCGCGTTCCTTCAGGCCGGGATTCAGCATCAGGGGCACGCCGTAGGCCGCCTCCGGGATCGTGGGTTTCGCGATCTCGCCCTTCTCCCACGCGGTGAACGCGGTGCCGGAGCGGCACCAGATCGCGACGATGCGATCCGGGTGCATCGTCTGCATGATGCTGGCCCAGAACCCGCCGCCGGAGTGGCCCCAAAGGCACCACGGCGCAGTTTCGAGTTCCGGGTGGCCGCTCGATTTCGCGAGGTCCTTCAGGGCGCGGAGGAAGGTCTTCGCCGATCCGTTTCGAGGGTCGCACCACATCCGGCAGTTCTGCTTGTCGTCCTGTTGGAACGAGGGGCCGAGCAGGGCGCAGTTCCACTTCCTGGCGAGGGCTTGCCAGTGAAGATCGAACGCGGCGGTCTCGCCGCCCTTGCACGCGCCGGAGCCGCAACCGTGCTGGTGAACGATCACGCCGCGGAGAGTCTTCACGCCGTCCGGAATCCACACGGTGTAGGTGACGCCGAAGATCAATTCGCCGGGTTGGTCCGACGGGGCATACTTGACCTCGTGATATGGGCCGGCGGCGCCGGCGACGGAGGCGAAGAGCAGGGCGGCGGCGAGGGCCAGGAATCGGCGCGGCATCATGTTGCGAGTCCGGAGGATGGAGACGAACACGACGTTACGCGATTCGGCGGCGGAAGTCCACGGCGAGCCGCGCCGGAAAAGTTCCCCGATTCCGCCCGGACCACCAAACCCGTGCTATAGATTGAAGTTCGCCCCTTCCGACTGACGCTCGCGCACGACCGGACATGAACGTCACCCGATTCAAATGCTCCGTCCTCATCGTGGACGACGACCCGGGTATCCTCTCGCTGCTGGCGATGCAGTTGGCCGCCGATTTCGAAGTGGTCACGGCCTCGAGCGCCGAGCAGGCCCGCGCCATTCTCGCCGGCCGATCCATCGACATTCTCCTGTGCGATCTTCACCTGCCGGACGAATCCGGCCTCATGCTTCTGGACGGCACGCGTCGCGCGTCGCCGCGAACGGCTCGCGTCCTGATCACCGGCGCCGCCCGCATCGAGGACGCGGTGGACGCCATCAACCACGCCCAGGTTCACCGACTTGTGTTGAAGCCGTGGCGGGCCGAAGACCTCCGGCAAACGCTGCTGAACATCGGCCGATCGCTTCTCCTCGAACGCAGCCACGAGCAACTGCTGGATGAACTGCGACAGTTGAACGCCGACCTCGAGGCTCGCGTCGCGGAACGGACGCGTGAACTGGAATACGCGTTGACGCAGATCGAAGACAAGACGCGCATCCTGGAACAGATGGCGCTGACGGACACGCTCACGCAGGTGCCGAATCGGCGGGCCGTGGAGCACGTGGCGCGGCGGGAACTGATCCGTCGCATACGCGTGCCCAGCCCCATCGCCATCGGCATGATCGACGTCGATCACTTCAAGCAGATCAACACCACGCACCTGCTCACGGGCGGCGATCACGTGCTCTCCTGGCTCGCCCGGACGTTGGGGGACGGGATGCGGGCCACGGACTCCTTCGGCCGCTGGGGCGGGGAAGAGTTCATGGTCGTGGCGCCGGACACGGACGCGGAAGGGGCGGCGGTGCTCGCCGAGCGGCTCCGCTCGCATGTCGAGGCCATGGCCACGCACTACAACGGAGCCGAGATCCGAATCACGATCAGCATCGGGTTCGCGGTGGCGGACGTGGGCACGCAGGCGGTGTGCGATCAGATGCAGGAAGAGGCGGCCGTCGCCCTGAAGGAAGCCAAGGACTCCGGCCGCAATCGCTGCATCATTCGTTGTCTGGAACCGGAACCCGTCGGGACCTGAGTTCAGCGCGGGTCGATCGGGGCACGCGGGGCCGGTCGAACCCCAGCCGCTTTGCCGTCTTCGAGTCGCTTCTTCGCGTGCTTCAGCCGCACGTCCACTTCCTTGGCCTCGGCTTTGCGAATGTCGAGTTGGGCCGCGGCGGCTTCAGCTTCGAGTTTGGCTTGCAGCACTTCCTCCGGAGGAACGGCCTTGCTCGACTCGAGTTTGATCACCCGTTCGAGCTTGAGTTTGGCCCCGGTGAAGCCGACTTCGGCGGCCTTGATGTAGGCCTTCTTCACGTCCAGTTGCGCTTCCAGAACTTCGGCTTCTTCTTCGTATCGGGCGAGCATGGCGGGTGTGGCCCGGTTCGTGAATCCTGGCTGCGTGCCGAAGCCGGGCTGAGCGGCCTTGGGAGCGACGCGCGGCGCCGGCGGAGGATCGTCCGCGATTGCGACCGCGATGCCGGTCGCGAACGCAGCCGCTGCGAGAATGGACTTCAGCATGGGGGGAACTCCGCGAGTTGGAAAACCGGATTATGTCAGGCGGGCCACCGAATCGCAAGTTCCGGGTGTGTCGACAGCTTCTGGCGGCGGAGCCGCTCTTGGGTGGCCACGGCTTCCAGCCGGGGCTCCTGTCGGGGGCAACTTCCTTCGAAGTCCGCTACCCTCGGAAGGAGCGCCAGCGAGGACGCGGGCGCTACCCCAAATTGGGCTTCGCCAGAAGCCATAGGCACACCCGGAGAATCACCCCTCGCTGCCGGCGACGGACGTGATTTCGAGCGGGATCGAAGAAGGCAGGAAGAGCAGGAGCGGCGTGACCGGTTCGTATCGGCCGCGGATCGTGACCGCGATTCGCTCCGTGAACGAGGCCGCGTTCCAAGCGGGTGTGGTGCCGTCGCCGTTGAGTTTCGGCTCCGCGCGCGGCGGGCTCTTCGCGAAGCCCGCCGGCGAACACGGATACACCGTCACGTTGAAGTCGCGGATGTTTTTTTGCGTGCCGCCCATTCGGTCGTTCGCGTACTGAAGGATCTTCGCTTCCGTCATCTCCTCGTTCGCGACGTTCACGGTGGCGTAGCGGCTCGCGTCGCGGGCCGCGTTGTTCGCCACATGCAGCACCATCAGAAACCGGCAGTACTCGAACACGCCGAAGAGCAGCACGAAGAAGATGCCGAGCACGAGCGCCGACTCGACGGCCGTGGCCCCGCGACGCTTCTTTTCGATTCGATGCGACAACATCGCTTCGCTCACAACGTCGGGATCGACTGGTTCACGGTGAACGCGTCGTCCACCATCATTTGCCAGGTCACGGTGAAGGTCACGTCCGTCGGCCGGATCAACCCGGCGTCGATCCACCGAACCTTGTTCCAGGGGATGGTCACGGTCACGGTGAAGGGTTGGTTCTTTTCGCCGAGGAAGGGTTCGTTCGGGGTCGTGCCGTCCGCTCGCGGCGCGACGAACGCGAAGGACACGCTCACATCTTCGGGCTGCAACGTGGCGAAGTTCGCGGACGAGAGATACTGGTAGACCACGTCTCGGACATTGGCCGCGGTGATGTCCGTGGGGGCGCCGGTGGAGTTGATGGTGCGGCCCTGGGCGGCGAGGCGGGCCCCTTCGCGGGCCGAGGCGCTCACGATCTGCTGCACCTCGATCAGCCGGCCGGACTCCCAAACGCCGAACAGCACGGGGATGAAGAAGAAGAGGACGACGAACGCGAGTTCCACGGCCGCGGAGGCCGAGCGTTCCGTTCGTGGCGAATTGAGGCGAGGCATGACCGCATCTCTTCCGCAAACTGCCCAATTTCACACTCGACGCTAGAACGCGATTCGCGCCGGGTCAAATTCCTCCCATGGAATCAAAGATGAATTTGAAAACCCGGCTTCAGGAGCAAGCCGGGCATCGGGCCGTCCGTCACTTCTTCACGAACTCGAAGGCGCCGGACGGATACATTCCGTACGGCGAGGTGGTCACGCCGTTGCGCAGGCTGCCGGTGAACTGCTGAGGCGACGCCACGACCCGGATTCGCACCACGCCCGCCTGGCCCGGTTGGACCAGACCCGCGTGCATCGCCGCGCCCGCGATGTTCGAGTCGAGCGTGTACGTGTCCGTTCCCCAGATGTTCATCTGCGCGTTCCCTTGCGGAGCCGTGACCGCGAATACGAGTTCCTTTCCGAACTGGTTCTGGTACGCCATGAGGTTCCCCGGCGCGGCCGCGGCGTTCACTCCGTCTTCCGTCGTGTGCGTGCCCGAGGACTTCATCGAACGCAAGTCCGAGAGGCGAAGGGATTGTTCGCCGAACATCGCGGTCTGCACGCGGAACGAGACCGCGCTCAGTCGGCCGCTGAACTTCGAGTCGTCCGTATGGATCACGTCCAGTTCACGAGCTTCGAGTTGTGCCGCGGGGATACGCTGCTGCAGGTGCTTCACGCTTTCCTCGGCCCGACGGCTGATCTCGGGATCGGGGTTCTTCATGGCCTTGACCAACAGGGGATAGGCGCGTTCCTTCAGATCGCGAAGTTCGGTCGTGGCCTTCTCCCGCGATTCGAAGTCCGGATGGTTGAGGTTCGAGATCAGCAGGCTGATGCGAGCCGTGACATCCGACGGGACCCGGGCGGCGAACTCGACTCGCCTCACGTCCGCGGCCGGGATTTCGAGTTTGCCGTACTTCGTGATCACTTCGAGCCGTTCGTCGAGCAGTTTGAGTTTCATCGTGCTGTCGTCCAGGCCGCGGACTTCGAACTCGACGGGCGCGGTGCGGGGCTGCGCGGGCTGAACCGCGGGCCGGGCGGACGACCAACCGCAAACGACCAGGAGGCCGATCGGGAGAGCGAACGGCGCGAAGCGGAGCGAACGTGCGAGGGGCATGTGAAGCCCTCCGAAAAGGAAGTGAGGCCGGACGTGCCGCATCCTGCGGATTGTGTGAACCACGTCCCTGTCGGTCCGCAACCATTCAACGGATGAAGAGGCGATCCCGTTGGCCGGCACGGGGCGGAAGGCGAACTTCCGTCGGTAAAAGGCGTGGTAGGAATGCCATGTCCGCAGCCGGAACGCAAGTCCAGATTCGGAACGGGTGCACCTATGGATTTAGGCGAAGCCCAATCTGGGTAGCACCCGCGTCCTCGCCGGTGCTCCATCCGAGGGTGGCTGACCTCCAAGGAAGTTGCCCCCGACAGGAGCCCCGGCTGGAAGCCGGGGTCACACACCGGCTGGAAGCCGGTGCCACCCAAGAGCGGCTGGAAGCCGGGGTCACACACCGGCTGGAAGCCGGTGCCACCCAAGAGCGCTCCGCCGCTCACTCCTCGTCGACGTCCTCGGGGCCGTCGTCCGGGGTGGTCTTCATCACTTCATGGAGAAGGACGGTGGCGTAGCTGCCGGCGGGGAGCGTGAAGCGGAGGCGAAGCCCGGCCGGTTCCCAGTCGGCGGCGATGTCGTCCAGGTACACGAGATTGTGTCGCCGCGTGCCGAGCACGAGTTTGCCGAACCCGCCGAACGAGTCCGGGGTGAGCCCATGATCGGCGAGAACGGCGGCCTCGCGGGCCGCGGCCACGCCGTCCGCCGGGAACGTTTTCTTCCCGAACATCGGCCCCGCGCTCACGATCTCTTTCGCGTCGAACCGGACCTGCTCGGTGGCCGGGTCCTCGGTCGTGAACATTCCGCCCGCCGGCCACTTCGCCATCACGTCGCCCGGGATCACGCGACGGAAGAGCCCGTCCCAAAGTCGCCGGGCGAGCACGTCGTTGAACAGGAACGACTGCACCGCGGAGAGGGCGAAGCGAAAGAGAAACGGCCGGATGCGGCGGGGAGCTTTCTTCTCCAGACACTGCCAGCCGAGGTCCAGCGTGGAACCGTCGCGGCCGAACCGCTGCGGGCCATAAAAGTTCGGCAAGCCCTGTTCGCGAATGCGACCGAGGATCGCGTTCGTGCTCGCCATCGCGTCCGGATTCGGATCGCGGATCAGAATGTTGAAGCGGTTGCCGCGGAGATGCCCGGGCTTGAGCTTGTTCGAGTGCCGGCCGGTTCGGAGCACGCGAAGCTCGTCCGACTCAAGCTTCGCCAGCCGTGGTTCGGCGTCCAGCGGAACGGAGACCCATTGCCGCGTGACGGCGTGCCGATCCTTGAGCCCGGCCGTGCCCACCGCCGCGGGCGAGATGCCCAGCCGCTGAGCGATCGTGCGGGCGAAGAACTCCGGGGCCATCCCCCGTTTCTCGACCCAGAGGAAGAGATGCTCCCCCTCCCCGCATGGCTCATATGAGGCAACCTCTTCAACTTCGAAGTCTTCGTTCTTCGAGCGAATGGTTCCGCCGCATCCGGGCAGATCGGAGGTGAGAAGCGGGGGAACGAGTGAAGGCGGCGTCATCCTGCGATTGTACGGATGCCGCCGCCGGATCAGTTGCCGTTGAACGCGGGTTCGAGCAGGCCGAAGCCGACGCGGCGCTTCGACTCGGACGCGAGTTCCGCACGGTTGCGCTCGAACTGCTCGCGGGCCCACGACCATTCCCAACGACCGCGTTCGAGGTAGCCGAGGATCAGCAGGTTCTTCAGTTCCTCGATCTCGGCGAAGCTCAGCCCCGCGGTGTCGTCCGCGGCCGACTCGAGATCCAGTTCCGCACGAACCTCCTCGTGCCAGCGCTCGATCAGGCGGCGCCGCAGATTCGCGTCCGGCTTTTCGAAGTGGAGCACGAGATCGATGCGCCCGGGGCGCTTGAACGCCGGATCGATCAGGTTCAGGGCGCAGTTCGTGGTGAAGACATACACCACGCCTTCGTTCGCCTCGATACCGTCCAGGGCGCTGAGGAACACGGCCTGATCCTCGGTCTCCTTCACGGTGTCGCGGTCGCGGAGGGCGATGTCCATGTCGTCGAAGAAGATGACGCCGCGGCGCGAGACGCGGAAGAGTTCGCGGACGGATTCCACGGGGCAGGGGGACCCGCGGGCCGCGCGGTACGCGTCCGGCGTCACCATCTTGTACTCGTGGCCATGGCGCAGACACTCCTGCCAGAGCCAGCGGCAGGCGCTGGTCTTGCCGTTGCCCGGCGGGCCGGTGAGCAGGAGCCCCCGCTTCGGGCGGCCGCCGAGTTCTCGGATTCGCTTGAGGTTCTTCGGGTCGAGATACCCGAGCGTGTTCCGCTTGAGGATGTCGAGTTGCTCCTCGTGCATCACCGGCGGCCGCCCGGCGACTTCCCGCTCGCGCATCGCCCGCAACGCGATTCGGAAGAGCCTCGCGTAGTCGCGGCGGGAGGCGACCAGGAAATCGAACGTGCTCCCCGCCTGGAGCGTGTCCAGAGTCGCGACGACGTGGGCGAAGCGGATCCCGGCGACGGTGTAGAGCCGCAGGCCGAAGTGGGCCCCGGCCGAGTGCGTGCGGCCGCCCGTCTCCCATTCGCGAACGACGGCGCCGTCCAGCGGCAGAAGCTCGCCGCGAACCGCCTTGCGAAGCAGGTAATACCGGTAGTACGAGGGATCGAACGCGACGGGATCCGCGAGCCCGGCCGCACGCCCGGCCGCCTCCACGAGATACCGATGATCCGCCGCATAGTCGCCGATTCGAAGCGTCATGCGAAACCGGACACGCCCGCCGCCGCGAGGTTCGGGGGAACTCCGGGCTACTCGTCAGGATCTGTCTCAAGAATCGCGGGTTTGCCGAATTGGCTGAGGTCGACGGAGCCACGGAGTTCGCTTTCGGCGAGTTTGAGGCGGGTTTCGAGTTCGCGCAGCTTGTTGGCGATGATCTCGAAGCGAACGCTGAGGTCGTCTTTCTTGCCGACCTTGGGCACCTCGGGGTAGCCGAGTTGGCGTTGGAGGGCGGCGAAGAGGTAAAGCGGGTCGCGGCCGCGGCTGGCGCGGGCGATCTTCCCTTCCTTCTCTCCGAAAAGCGCTTTGTGCGGCGGCTCCCACGTTGGGTTCAGCCGGCGTTGATCCCGCTCGTACAACTCGGAACGCAGGTACAGCAAGTCGCCGAAGTCGATGACGCCGACCTGTCGGCGAACGATGTCGAGGTAGTGGGACCACTCCGGATCATAGTGCGGGTCCGCGGCCATGGCGATCAGACCGTCGCCGTAGCCGAGGCGGTTGCGGGCGATCGCCTCGAACTGGTACGCATAGAGGCCGGGCTTCGTCGGTTCCTTCGATTTGTACGCGGCCTCACGTTCGAGCACGAGCAGGGCCGTGGGCATCGGGAACTTCTGTTTCTCGTCCTCGGCCTGCTTCACAACGAAGGTTTGAAACTCCGTGAAGTAGTGCGGCAGTTTGGCGAAGCCGTTCGCGAGCAGGCCCGAGTGCTTGAGTTCGGCCGCGAGAAACTGAATGGCGTACGGCAGCCGCGTGCTCGAGAGCACCTCCTCATGGAGGCGTTCGAGCACGTCCTGAGCGGGAAGATTGTCCGCGACGCGTTCGCGGAAGATGCGGAAGAAGTACGCCTGTTCGACGTACTCCTCGCGGTCGAGAATCGGTGCGGCGGCCATGCCCTCAGCATAGCCGATCGGTCACGACTTGGGTTTCTTCGGCTTCGAGGCTTTGTCGGCGCTCTTCTTCGCTTTCTTCTTCGGCTTCTTCTCGTCTTCGTCGTCTTCGTCGTCGTCGTCTCCGTCCTTCTTCTTGCGGGTCGCGAAGAAGAGGCCGAGGCAAACGATCGCGATAAGGCCGATGCCGCCGGCGAGCCACGGCCAAAGCGGAGCGCTTTCCTTCTTGGCGGGTTCGGACGAACTCGCAGTCGGCGTCACCGGGGCCGCGGGCGTCGGCGCGGGGGCTTTCGGCTCTTCGGTCTTGGGAATTTCGAATTTCGGGATCACGAACGGGGGCGGGTTCGTGTCCACCTTGGGCATTGGCGGCGGAGGAGGGGGCGGCGGCGGAGTCGGCTCGTTCACCTTCGCGGTGAGCGCCGATGAATCGATGATGAGCCGCTTCGAAAGGTCCGGCGTGAGGTTGGCCCGCTGAAGGAAGAGGATCGCGAGCGGCGTGCAGACGTTGGCCTTCTCGCCTTCGGGGAAGCCACCATCCTTCCAGCTTCCGTCCTGCTGCTGGTTCGAGATCAGAATCTCGGCGCCCCAGCGGTACCAGTCCTTCTTGTCGAGCGTGGTGATGTCGTAGAGCACGGCGATACGTTCGAGGGCCCAGAGGTAGTAGAGACCACCCACGTCCTTGAGCTTCGGCCGATCCTTGAAGTGGCCCACGGGCATGCCGACGTTCTTGCCGAGGAACGTGAGGGCCTTCACGATGGCCTGATCTTTCTCGGGTCGGCCCGCGTCCGGATCGACGGCGAGAGCGTTGCCGATGGCGAGGCCGAGGAGCCCGATACAGGTCATGGGGTTGTTCGAGCCGCCCTGCGGGTAGCCGTAGGCCCAGCCGCCGCCGCTCGGGTCCTGGCTGGTGCGGAAGCGGCGCGCGACCATCGCGAACGTCCGCTCGGTGGGCACGCCGTGCTTCCGTGCGATCCAGAGCCCGATCATCGCGAAGTGCGTGTTCGAGTTGTCTCCCGCGTGGTCCTTGTACAGTTCCTTCTTCTCGATGTTGTCCAGTTCTTCCCACTTGGAGGGGTTCTGGAACACGACGCGGTTCTTGAGGTTTTGCGGAAGGTCCTTCACGATGGAGGCCCGCTTCTTCTCGTAGTCCACGGCCTCGCCGCTCGCGCCGGCAGGCTTCACGACCACGTCTTCCGATTGTTTGATGCAGAGGCCGAGCCGCGAGGGACGTTCCCGATAGCTGACGGTGACCGTGGCGGGCGGCGGCGTCATCTTCTTGAGCGCGGCGAACATCTGGGGCACCTCGGGGTCCGAGATGCGGTTGCCGCGGGCGCCGCCGGAGACGGCGTAGTGCCAGCCGCCGGTGGCGGTTTGGCCGCCGATGAGCCGGGCTCCGAGAGCCTGAATCGTCGGGTCGTCGCGTTTCGGGTCCTTCAGGCGATCGAGGAAGATGATCGTGAGCGAGATCTGGTAGGTGTCCGAGAGGGTGCCGGCTTTGCCGCGCAGGTAGTTGGCGGCGCGAATGATGCTCGCGTCCGAAAGGCGGACGCCGCTCTCGATCATGGCGATGGCGCTGAGGGCCGAGATGCCGACGACGTGCCCGCCCTCGCCCCACGAGCCGTCGTTGTTCTGCGTGGCTTTGAGATATTCGACGCCGCGGTCGATCGATTCCTCCACGGCGGCGGGGTTGAGCGGCGGCAGGTCCCCGCCTTTGGCCGGCGGTTGAGCCGGGGCGCGGCTCACCTGACCGGAGAGCATCAAGCCGAGGCAGAGGGCCAAGCCGAACGCGAAGCGAGAACCGGCTGCCAGCGCGAATCTCATGAGCCCACCGGGTGAGAGGTCGGACGGCCAAAAACGAGACTTGAACTGGATGAAGGTTAACGCGAAGTCGGGGGCGGTCGCAAGGGAAAAGGCCGCCGGACCGCTACTTCGACGTGTGATCGTGGGTGATCTTCCAGCCGTCCGGCATCTTCTTCACCAGGAGCGTGAAGCGACCGCCGGTATCTTCTTTGGACAATTTCAGGTCGAAGCGACCGCGGACGAGAGCGGCATCGGGCGAGATCGACTCCACATTGAGTTCGCCGAACGCGAGCTGGCCCATCTCCTTCCCTTCGCCCTTGTACGCCTTCTCGTAACGCTCCTTGGTCGCCTTCCAACCCTGAGTCGTCTTGCTGCCGGAGATGAAGAAGAGCTTCTCGCTGTTCCAGTATCCCGCCATGAAGCCGTCCAGATCGCCTTTGTTCCAGGCCGCGATTTGAGCGTCGAGTACGGCCCGGATCGCCTTTTCGTCGTCCGTGGGGGCCAAAACCAGAAGCAGGGCGGCGGTGGCGGCGAACATGGCGAGATTCTCCGGTGTGGGTGTCGTTATATCCCGGCTACGAACCTCCCGGTCGGTTCGTTCGTCCGTGTAGGATTGGGGAAAACAAGCGAGCACGAGGATTCCGCCGGGCGGTGCGGCGCGGGCGGCGGTCTTGTTTCCCGAGTGTCCGAATCGAACAATAGAAGGAACCCGACGGCAGCCGATTCCCCCGATGGGGCCGCACCTCTCCGGCTGCCGAACCGGTTCGTTCATCCCACGAGAGCCAACCGAACATGAACTCATATTCCTCCCTCTGCGACGACTTCGGACTCTCGACCTACGTTCACAGCAAGCTCGAGATGCCGTCCGCGCGCGAGACCGTGATGCACTTCTTCGAGTCCGTTCAGAAAGCGGCTCCGAAGATGACCGAGTTCGAGAAGCGGGCGGACGGCGAGTTCATGCTCGAAGAGGACCGCGAAGCGGGCAGCTACCGCTGGACGTCCATCGACGGCCGCCGCCTCTGCTCGGGGTTCGTGAACCCGCCCTCCATCGAAGAAGCGGACGAGCACAACGAACGCATCCTCGAGATGGCCCCGTACCACCTCGACCTCTCGGCGATGCAGACGGACTCGATGGACGTGCTGTACTACTTCGATTTCCTGTATCAGGGGAACCACGACGAAGTGGTGGCGGAGGCGCTCGCGGCAGGTGGCCCGCTCGAGGGGTTGGCGCAGATCCCCGGCGGCCGCGTTCTGAACTACCAGCCCACGATCATGCTCGCGCTCGACGAATCGTGCCAGCTTCAGTGCCGTCTCAGCGTCGAAACGCGGACCAGCGCCTACCAGGTGCGCACGGGGAACTTCCCCGAGTCGCCGATCTCCGTGTACTTCACGGTGCGGCAATTCTGGGGCAAGCAGCCGTTCAAGAACTTCGTCGAGTCGTACCAGAACCAACGGCGGATTCTGGACGAACTCGTGAGCAGCCACGTGATCCCGAACGTGATCGCTCCGCTCCAGCGGGTCATCGCCACGAAGTGATTCAAAACGTCGAGCCGATCGCACACGCGACCGGCTCGACATGCGTTCTTGGCGAGCTTCACTCGCCGATGGGCATCCACTCGGTCACATCGAAACGGGCATGCGGATTCGTCTGCGGGCTCGCGAGCGCCTGGTAGTATGCCGGCAAGCAGGACGAAAGCAGCGAGGTGAGTTCGCTCGGTTCCAGACATCCCTGTTCGCTGCAGAACAGCAGATCCGTGGTGGAACCGCTCACGGGAATGGTCAGGGTCGAGGGCAAGGTCCGGCGAACCTCCCCCGCGAAGGAACGACCCGACTCGCTGTCCGGAACGATCACGAACGTGCGGACCTCGGCCGTCGATTCGCACGGCGGATGAGCCCGCTCGTGGTAATCGCCGATGCGGGTGGCCAGATCCTCCTGAATGGCGCGGGCCGAGGTCGTTTCCACTTCCGTGACGTCGGTCACGGGAAGCAGTTCGCCGAGAAACGCGGTCGTTTGCTCGATCATGGGCGCAATCAGCGTGCGGAAGAGGTCCGCGTTGATGCGGCACAGCCCGGCGAGCCCGCCGCGAGATTCCAGCACGAGCTTCTGCAACGCGTTCTCGAGCCGGAGTTTCTCGGAGTCGCCCACGCTCTTCAGCACGCGTTGCACCGAGCGATCGATGTGCTTCTCGCCGCTTGGCAGCACCACTTGCACCGTGTTCGTCGGATGGAGCGTCTGCTGAAGCGACTCCTCCGAGAGGCCGATCGGCGAATCGGAATGAGCCGGCAGGTTCGCCAGCGGCGAATCGAGAACCTGAAGCACGCTCGCCAGACGGTTGCGGCAGTAGTTCAAATCCCGAATCTGATTCTCGATCTCGCTCTGAATCGAGCGGTAGCAACGAGCAGTCGAGTCCAGCAAATCCTCCTGGAGGCGGAGGCGGGCGAAGGCACGAAGCTGGTCGAGGAAGTGCCTCATGCTCCGATTGCTGCGGCCTCCGAAGAAACTGAACGTGCCGCTGCCGGCCTGGCACGCGTCCAATGCGGACTGCACATCCGACCGGGCCTGCTGCGCCTTCACGCCGAACTGCCGCAGCTGCTTGTCCACCACCTCAGCCAACGAGAGGCACACTTGTGAGATGCGGCGGAGGGCCGATTCCACGGCGGCGAGCCGGTGGCCGGGTTCATCCTGAAGCGGGCCCGCGATGGCCGCGAACTCGTTCCCCCACATCTGGGCCACGCGGCGAATGCCCTCGTCCAGAGCTTTGCTTAGCCGCCCGCGGCGAACGGTGATTTCCTGCTCGCTCGTGGGTCGCACGCCGATGAACTCACGGGCCTGATCCCACGCGTTCCGCGACCATGCGCCCGCGTCCGACCGCCGAGCCATCGATTCGATCTGGCCCTCGAGCCCGTGCAGCCAGCGTTCGATCTGATCCGCGGGCGCTCCTTCGGGCCCGCGCGGCATCTCGCGTTCGATCAGCTTCTGAATCGAATCCGGTTTCAACCGCGGGTCGCCCTGCACTTGGGTCACGAGCCGGTCCATGGTCGGCGTCGCGACGGCGTGCGTGTCCTTGTGCCACTTGCGGATGAGTTCGACGCAGACCTTCTGAGCCGCGGCTCGAAGCAACAATCCACGCGGGAACCAGACGCCGTAGGTGCCGAACCCGCGGAACGGGCTGCGACCGTAGCCACCGCCCTGCTGGCGAATCTGTTCGAGGGCCGGCCCAAGCGGCGTGGTGAGGTCGTGGGCCACGTAGCCGGCCAAGTGCGCGATGCAGTCGCGGAACGCGGACGACGTGCGATCCGCCATCGGCATCAGGTACGTCGCGGTGAACGGAAGCCCCTTGCCCTCGACTTTCGGCCCCTCCGGCCCGCCGTACTGGGCGACGAAATTCACGTCTTCTTCGGCATAGTGGTTCAACTCGGTGAGCGTGGCGAAGACGTTCGCGAGTTCGTGGTCCGGGGTGCCGGGGTCCGTGGGTGAAGCGGCGTAGAGGAAGGCCGTGATCGGCGCATCCTCGGCGTTCATCCGGGCGAGAACGCGGCGGACCGCGAAGCCGAGGTCCACGAGCATGCCGCCGGCGCCACCCGTTGCCCCGGTGAACACGTACACCTGCGGCATGTTGTCCCGCGGCATGAGCCCGGTCTGGTCGGACGACTGCGAGAGCGACTCGGGATGCGTGGCGATCTGCAGTTCGCGCCGCAGCCGCGTCACGAATCGGAGGTAGTTGTCGCAGAAGGCGAGGCGGCCAAGCGCCCGTGACCCGCCCGCGTTCAGGTTCCGCGGGATCGAGTACAACTTCTCGCGAGGCAGCCAGTCAAGGATCTGCTCCAACTGCCGCCGCCGGTACCCCGTGACCTGCTGCAGCGGCACGGGGAAGACATCGTCCGGCGAAAGGGCCACGTCCGGCGGGGCGGACGTCGCCTTGTTCACCGCGTCCGGATCGCAATCGACGTACAGAAAGCGGAAGGTGGGAACGAGGGTGATGTCGCCGACGCGGTCGATGAGGCGACAACGGACTTCTTGCAGGGCCCGGCGGCCGAAACTGCCCACGCCGATGAGGATGGTCGGCCGAAGGATGCCGACTTCCTTTTGAACCGCGGTGACGCCGAGCGCCTCGTCCAGTTCCGGCTCGGCGAGGGCCGTTCCCCCGCGGGACGAAGCCGCCCACGGCAATTCGAGATCGCCCGCGGGCGTGAGATCGACTTCGCCCGAGGCGCGGTTCGTTCGTTTCCACGAACTCGGCTCGTACATTCCGCCGGGGCCGCCACCGCTGGAATCGCCGGAGCGCGGGCCTCCCACCAGCGACCGGATGAATGCCGTGCAACTCGGGAACCGTTCGTCCGGGTTCTTCGCCAGCGCCCGCCCGATCACCGGCCGATCCACTTCCGGAAGCATGGAGAGGTCCGGCTCTTCCGTCATGTGCTGCAGGGCGAGTTGCCGGATGTTCTTCCCGGCGAACGGCCGCAGGCCCGTCAGCAGTTCCACATACACGATCGCGAGGCTGTACTGGTCCGAGTGCTTGCTGATCTTGTTGGAGAAGGTCTCGGGTGCGGCATAGATCGGAGTCACGCCGCCCATCAGACCCGAACTGCTGCTCCGTTCCAACTGCTTCACAAGGCCGAAGTCCGCCACCTTCACGCGGTCCGCGACCACGAAGAGGTTGCGGGGTTTGACGTCCAGGTGCTGGAGGTTGTGCTTCTCGATGAGGTGATCGAGGCCGACGGCGGCGTCGTCCAGGAAGCCGAGAAGGATGTCCCGCGGGATGCCGGGGCGGCCGACCTGCTGGTACTCGACGAGCGTGTCGTGGAGGTTTTTGTCCGCCAACTCCATCACGATGCAGAGTTCGCCGCCGACGTCGCGAATCTGTTCGATCGAAAGGACGAACGGGTGGCGAACTTCCTTCACCCGTTCGAGGGCCTTCATCTCCTGCTGCGCACGGACGTCGTCGCCTTCGAGCGAATTCAAGTTGCCGTAGACGAACTTGATCGCTTTCTGGATGCCGCCCGGCGCCACGCAGCGCCACACCTCGCCGAACCCACCTGTGCCGATGGGTTCGACCAGTTGATAGCCGGGGATCGGTTCGGCGTCGGGCTCGCGGAGCCAGTTCATAGGCGCGTCAAGCCGGTGCGGGTTATGCCGGATGAACCGTAAGTCACGGTTGGGGTGAAGTCCAATGGTCGAGGCGGGTTCTGCCGGGAGATGAATCGCGTTCTTGCGGGCGCAAAACGGAGTTCGACTTCCCTTCGTGCGGATTCTGTGGCACACTCCCCGCGCATGGATGCGACCCATCGATTTTCCCGGCGAAACCTGCTCCGCTACGCGGGAGTCGCGGCTCTCCTCGGCCTCACGGCAGAGGGCGTCCGCGTCTTTGCCCTCACGAATCGGCACACGATCATTCCGGGAAAGGCGTATCGGTCGGCACAGCTCACGCCGGATCAGCTCGAAGCTGAAATTCGCCGCCACGGCATCCGCACCGTACTGAACCTCCGCGGCTCGTGCCCCGATGTGCCGTGGTACGACGGCGAAGCCCAAGTCACGCATCGGAACAACGTCTCGCAGGAAGACCTGTCCTTCTCCGCGAAGCGGCTTCCGGCCCCGAGTGAAGTTCGCCGCCTCATCGAGGTGCTGGACCGCACCCAGTGGCCGATCCTGATTCACTGCCAGCGCGGGGCGGATCGTACGGGTCTCGTTTCGATGTCCGTCCGGTTGCTGTTCACGAACGACACGTTGGACGACGCGCGGCGCCAACTCTGGCCTCGCTACGGGCACGTGCGTGGCGGCCGCACCGTGGTCATCGACGAGTTCTTTGACTTCTACGAAGACTGGCTCGCGGGTCGAAGCCACACGCCGAGCCTGTATCGCGAATGGGCCTTGAACCACTATCGGCCCGGCCCCTTCAGCGCGGAACTCCGCTTGATCGGCGACGCGAAGCCGAGCGTCGAACGCGGCCGCGGGTTCACTCTCGTCATCCGCGCCAGGAACACCTCGGTTCAGACGTGGACTTTCCGCGCGGGCCCCGCCGGCGGCATTCAATTGCGAGCGAGCCTGTTCAGCGAGGCGGGTCAGAAGTTGCACGTCGCCGTCGCCGGGCTCTTCGACGGCACGTTGAAATCCGGAGAATCCCGCGACTTCGTGTTGGGCTTCCCCCCGATCGCGACCCCCGGCCCGCACGTGATCCACGCGGACATGCTCGACTCGCAGTCGATCGACCTGCACGACTCGGACTTCGTGCAATACGGCTCCGAACCGCTGCTCATCAACCTGAGTGTGACATGAACCTGCTCTCGGTGGTGATTCCGCTCAAGGACGAGCGTGAGAACGTGCGGCCGATGGTCGAACGCGTGCGGGCCGCTCTCGCGGACGGTCCCGCGTGGGAACTCGTGTTCGTGGACGACGGCAGCACGGACGGCACGTTCACGGAACTCGAAGCCGCCGCGCGGCAGGACCCTCGCGTGAAGGCGGTTCGCCTTCGCCGCAATTGCGGGCAAAGCGCCTCCACCCAGGCCGGGCTCGACGCCGCGACCGGCGACGTGATCGCCACCCTGGACGGCGACCTGCAGAACGACCCCGCCGACATTCCGCTCATGCTCGCGAAACTGGACGAAGGCTACGACGCCGTGCTTGGCCTCCGCGCCAAGCGGCAGGACAAACTGCTCCTCCGCAAGCTCCCGAGCCTCACCGCGAACTGGCTCATCCGCAAGACGCTCGGCATTCCGTTCAAGGACTTCGGTTGCGCTCTCCGCGTGATGAAACGCGATGTCGTGGACGGGCTCGAACTCTACGGCGAGATGCATCGCTTCATCACGGCCCTCATTCTGCAACAGGGCGCCCGCGTGACGCAGGTGCCCGTGCGGCATCACCCGCGCACCGCCGGCGTCTCCAAGTACAACCTCACCCGCTCCGTTCGCGTGATGCTCGATCTGCTCACCGTGAAATTCCTTGGCAGCTACCGCACCCGCCCGATGCACGTCTTCGGCACGCTCGGCCTCGGCTGCATCGGCCTCGGCTTCTTCAGCGTGCTCGCCAGCATCGTCATGAAGTACACGGGCGGCCCGGGGATGACGGCGAACCCACTTTTCCTTTTCGGAGCCGTGTCGGGCCTCACCGGGGTGCAGTTCCTTTCGCTCGGGCTGATGGGTGAAGTGCTCACGCGCGTGTACTTCGAGAGTCAGGGGAAGCGGCCGTATGAAGTGCGGGAACGCCGCAATCTCGACCCCGCTCCGGTCCCTCCGCTTCGCCGCGCCGCGTGAACCGTACATCAACCGCATGACGCTCCCCTTCGCAGCCGAGGCCGCGGCGTGCCGTGAGGCTCAACTCGCATGGTCGCGGCGACCCGTGGCCGAACGCCTGAAGCCGATTCGCGAATTGCGGCATCTGCTCGTCGAACGGGCGGAGGAGATCATCGCCACGGTCGGAGCCGAGATCGGACGGCCGCCGGTGGAGGTGATCGCGTCTGAATTGCTCCCCACCGCCGCCGCGATGAAGTTCCTCGCCACGCGGGCCGAGTCGATCCTGAAGCCGCGGGCGGTCTCGTGGCGGCCGCTCTGGCTGATGGGTTCGCGGGACACCGTTCACCGCCGCCCATGGGGAATCGTCGGCGTCATCGGCACGTGGAACTATCCGATCTTCCTGAATGTGGTGCAGATCGCTCACGCCCTCGCTGCGGGCAACGGCGTGCTCTGGAAGCCATCCGAAATGGCGCCACGAACGGCGGACCTCACTTCGAGCCTCTTCCGCGCCGCCGGCGTCCCCGAGGGCTTGCTGCAAACTCTGCCCGCGACCCGCGAGGGGGGCGCCCAACTTGCCGAGGCCGAGGTCGATCATGTCGTGTTCACCGGGTCGGACCGCGTGGGCCGCAAACTCGCCGCCCGGCTCGGCGAACGACTCATCCCATCGACCCTGGAACTCTCGGGCATCGACGCGATGTTCGTGCTCGACGACGCGGACGTGACGCTGGCCGCGCGAACCGCCTGGTTCGGCCTCACGCTCAATCGCGGGCAGACGTGCATCGCCGTGCGTCGGATCTTCGTTCACCGCTCGCGGCTGGCCGAGTTCCAATCCGTGCTGATGCCGTTGGTGGAAGCCGCGCCGCCGATGAGGCTCGCGAACGGGATCGAAGTTCGCCCCACGGTCTCGCTCGATCCCGCGGCGGAACGTCCCGTCTGCCGCGAGGCGTCGTTCTCGCCCATGGCGGCGATCGTTCCCTACGATTCGATTGACACGGCGTTGTCACTCGCGGCCGCGATCCCGTTCGGGCTCTCGGCGTCGATCTTCTCGCGGGACACGGAGCGGGCGAAACGCCTCGCGGAACGGATCCCGTCCGGCTCCGTGATCGTGAACGACGCGTTGGCGTCGACCGCGCATCCGGGTACGCCCTTCGGCGGCCGCGGGGCCTCCGGCTGGGGCGTCACGCAGGGCCCCGAGGGGCTGCTCGCCATGACCGATCCGCAAGTGGTGACCGTTCGCAAAGGCTCGTTCCGCCCACACGTGGACGACGCAGTGAAGCCGGACCCGGCGACGATTCCGCTCCTCCGCGGGCTCTTGACGGCCAGCCATGGTCGCGGCCTTGGAGCGAAACTTCGCGGCGCGTTCGAGATGATCCGTGGCGTTCGCCGACGAACTTAGGTTCGGCGCGCCCAGCGAAGTTTCGCCGATCGCGACCGCGGGTTCGCGGTGCGTTCCTCGAAGCCGGGACGGATCGGCTTCTTCGACACGTCGGCGTACAAGCCGCTCCGTAACCCTTCCCGGAACGCGGCCTTCACCATGCGATCCTCGCCGCTGTGGAAGCTGATGATCGCCGCGACGCCGCCGGGGAGCAACGCGTCGGGGAGCACGCGAAGCAGTTGCTGGAGATTCGCCAGTTCGCGGTTCACGAGGATGCGGAGGGCCTGGAAGGCACGCGCCGTCGGCATCAACATTTGTTTGCGCTCGGACTTCGCTCCGGGCGTGCGGTCGACGACGACGGGCGCCGCCGCTCCGATCAGTTCCCGCAGTTCGAGCGTGCGTTCGAACGGCTTTTCGGCGCGCCGTTCGACGATGGCTTTCGCGATCAGTTCGGCCTGCGATTCGTCCCCGAGATCGCGAAGGGCCGCGGCGAGTTCCGCCTCGGGAAGTTGATTCAGAAGATCGGCGGCGGTGCGGCCGCGGGTCGGATCCATTCGCATGTCCAGGGGGCCGTCCCGCATGAACGAGAAGCCGCGAGCGCGGTCGTCCACCTGCATGGACGACATGCCGAGATCGGCGAGGAGCCCGTGTACGCCGGCGGCGCCTTCCATCGCCAACACCTGCGGCAGGCCCGCGAAGTTGATGTGGTGCAGCGAATGCAGGCCACCGACGGCTTCGAGCTTGGCGCGGGCGGGTTCGAGGTTGCCGGGGTCCAAATCGCAGGCGATCAGCACGCCGTCCGGAGCCACGGCCGCGAGTAGTGCGGAGGAGTGTCCGGCGAAGCCGAGCGTGCAATCAAGAACGATCTGGCCGGGTTGCGGTTTCAGAGCCTCGAGAACCTCCGCGAGCAGCACGGGGCGGTGTTCGCCGTCCTTCGTGCTGCGGCGGTACTTCTTCCGCCAGAACGGGCGGTACTTCTTCTTCGGCTTCTGCGGGGCCTCGTCGGACATGCGATTAACTTAGAACTCATTCCTCGAAGCGGATCATGGCGGCTTCGAAGCTGAGCGAGGCGGGTTCGTCCGGCTCGGCGGCGGCGGGCCAATAGACGCGGACGCGGGTGCCCCACTCGGTGGACGAATCGAGTTCCACGTGCCCGCCCGCGCCGCGCACCAGGTCCAGCACGTTGGACAATCCGAGACCCGTTCCGCGAGCGCCTTTCGTGGTGAAGAACTTCGTGAAGGCGCGGGCCTTCACGTCGTCCGTCATGCCGCAGCCCGTGTCCGCCACCGTGATCGCGACGTAGTCTCCGGGAGGGCAATCGCCCGGCCAGCCCTTCCGTGTGCCATCCATGTTCACGTTCGCGGTGCGAACCTCGACGCTGCCGGTGTCCTCGATCGCGTCCTTGGCGTTCCCCACGAGGTTGACGACGACGCGTTCGAAGGACGTGCGGTCCGCCCGAATCGGGGACGTGCCGGCCGTGAGCAGCAGGCTCAGATCGATGCGCTTGCCCACGAGCGAGTCGAGCAGCCCCTGGAGCCCGGCGATGGTCGCGTTCGGATCGATGGCCGTGGGATCGTCTTCGACATGCGGCCTGGCGAAGCTTAGGAGTTGCCGCGCGACCCGCCCGGCGGCGTTGGAACTCGAAACGACCAGATCGATCGACTCGCGAAGGGCGCTGTCCATGATGTGATCCCGAAGAAGCTCCGCCGACGGTGAGCAGATTGGCGAAGTCGTGTGCGGAGCCGGCCATGAGCCGCCCGACCATCTCGAACCGAGCCGCCTCCTCGCTCCGCGCCTCGGCTCGCGTGAGTTCCTCCGCGTGAAGCAGCGACTCCGTCGTCGGCAAGCGGTGATCGAGTTCCACGGCGATGCGGGGGGCGAGAGCGCGGAGCGTGGCGCGGGCGTCCGGCGGGGAGCCGCGGACCGAGCGATCGTCGAACGCGGCGACGAATCCGAGCAATCGGCCGTCTTGGGGTAGCGGTCCAAGGCGGACGAATTTATGTACTGTGCGCCTCCGGCGAGCAGGCCCGACACGAAACGGCCGGTGGCGGAAAACGTGAACGGATCGGCGTGGCGGCCGTCCAGCCACACGGCGAGGGCCTGGGCCGTTCGCACGTTCGCCGGGTGCGGCACGGCCACGATCGCGGCGCGGAACTGGAACCCCTCCGCGAGACGCTGAACGGCGGCGGCGAGGAACTCGGCGCCGGTGCGGGAGCCGATCGCCTCCAGAATCGCGAGGCCCCCGCGATCGGACACGACGCGCGTGGTGATCCCGTTCACGCACTGCGGCACGCCGTCCGCCCCGCGGATCAGCTTCCCGCGGCTCTTGACCCACCGCACCTGCCCGGCTCCCACCTTGATCGCGTAGTCGATGTCGAACGACTCGGTGAACGGCAAATCATGGAACGCGGCGCGGAGCGTGTCCCGATCGGATTCGGCGGCGACATCGAACCAGAGACCAGGGCGAAGGTGGAAGTCGCGGGCGGCGCGGCCGAACGTCCGTTCGACGCCGCCGTTCATCGAGTACACCTTCGTTCCGTCCGGGGACAGAGACCAGATCGCGTCGTCCAGCGTGTCCAGCGCTTCGGTCGCGGCGCGGAACTTCAGCTTGTGTGCGGGCGTCTCGAGGGGAAGCGGCGTCTCGTTCGTCGGAGCGGCGAAGCGCCCTCCGTGCGTCACGAGGCTCACGAGCGCCTGAACGGAGCGTTCGAGGCCGTCCAAACGGCCCACGATCGGATCGGCTCCCGTCGCGGTCGCGTTCATGCCGCCTCCGCGAATCGATTGTCCCGAGCCGAGCGGCGCGGTAGGTTCTTCCCCATCTCCATCGCGAGGGACATCCGATGCGACGCGCGCTCGCCCTGCTGCTGTTCGTCCCCGCCGCGAGTCTGCTCGCAGCGGACGACTACACATACGGTCTGGATTCGTCCCGGCAGGCGGACGTTCCCCAAGGGAAGTTCACGGGGCCGATCAAGCTTTCGAGCAAGGTCTTCGAAGGCACCACTCGCGATTACTGGGTGTACCTTCCCGCCCAGTACAAGGCCGAGGAACCCGCCTGCGTCATGGTTTTCCAGGATGGCGCCTGGTACGTGAACGCCCGGGGCGAGTTCCGCGTTCCGGTCGTGTTCGACAACCTGATTCATAAGAAGCGGATGCCGGTGACCGTGGGCATCTTCGTGAGCCCCGGCGAATTCCCGGCCGTGGGCGAAGGCAAAGCGCGGTCCAATCGCAGCTTCGAGTACGACACCGTTTCCAACCAGTATGCCAGTTTCCTCGAGAAGGAACTTCTCCCGGAAGTGTCGAAGACGGTGAAACTGCGGGAGGATGCTGCGGGTCGTGCCATCTGCGGGATCAGTTCCGGCGGAATCTGCGCGTTCACGGCCGCGTGGGAGCGTCCGGATCTGTTTTCAAAGGCTCTCAGCCACGTCGGCAGTTTCACCAACATCCGCGGCGGCGACGTCTACCCCGGCCTGATCCGCAAGACGGAGAAGAAGCCGATCCGCGTGTATCTGCAGGACGGCAGCGGCGACCTCGACAACCTCCACGGCCACTGGCCGCTCGCCAACGTGCAAATGGCCGCCAGCCTCAAGTACATGGGCTACGACTATGCTTTCGCGTTCGGCGACGGCGGCCACAACGGCAAACACGGTGGCGTGATCCTGCCCGAGAGCCTCGAATGGCTCTGGCGCGACGTGAAGTGATCTTCAACTCCGTGACGACCTCGCCGAAGGTCACACGTTGAAACGGAAGTGCAGCACGTCCCCGTCCCGCACTTCGTATTCCTTCCCCTCGAGCCGGAACTTTCCGGCCTTGCGGGCGCCTGCCTCGCCTTCGCACGTCAGGTAGTCGTCGCAGGCGATCGTCTCGGCGCGGATGAAGCCCTTCTCGAAATCGGTGTGGATCACGCCGGCGGCCTGCGGGGCGAGCATGCCCGCGGGGATCGTCCATGCCCGGGCTTCCTTCGGCCCCACCGTGAAGTACGTGACGAGATTGAGGAGTTGGTAGCCGGCGCGGATCACACGCGAGAGGCCCGTCTCGGGAAGGCCGAGCGAGGCGAGGAATTCGGCCCGCTCCGCCGGATCGGTGAGCAGGCTGATCTCGGCTTCGATCCGCGCCGAGACGACGACGCACGGTGCGCCACGCTTCTCGGCCATCGCCCGCACCTGGTCCGAAAGCGAGTTTCCGGTCGCGGCGTTCGCTTCGTCCACGTTGCACACGTACATCACGGGCTTCGTGGTGATCAGTTGCAGGGAGTTCAGCAGCTTGCGGTCCGCGGCGTCTTTCACCACGAGGTCGCGAGCGGGGCGGCCGTCCGCAAGCACGGCGAGCACGCGTTCGAGAATGGCGGCCTGTTCGGAGGCCTCCGCGTCGCCGAGCCTCGCCTTCTTTTGCGCCGCGGGCAATCGCTTCTCGACGCTCTCGAGATCCGCCAGCATCAGTTCCGTTTCGACGATTTCGGCGTCGCCGAGCGGATCGACGCGACCTTCCACGTGAACCACGTCGCTTTCCTCGAAGCACCGCAGCACGTAGATCACGGCGTCCACCTCGCGGATGTGCGAGAGGAACTTGTTCCCGAGTCCTTCGCCTTTGCTCGCGCCGCGCACGAGGCCGGCGATGTCCACGAATTCGAGTTGCGTGGGGATGCGTTTCGCGGAACCGGCGATGGCCGCGAGTTTGTCCAGGCGATCATCCGGCACCTCGACGCGGCCGACGTTCGGCTCGATCGTGCAGAACGGATAATTGGCCGCGGCCGCCTGCATGGTCGAGAGCAGGGCATTGAACAGCGTGGACTTTCCAACGTTCGGCAGCCCCACGATCCCGCACTGAAAGCCCATCGAATTCTCCAGGATGATGCGAACCCGCAAGCGGGTCGCAGGATGAACGCTGTTGTTCCGAGAGTGTTTGTTTGGTCACCAAGCTGCGCCGATGCCGCGACCGGCCAGGTCGTAGCCGTCGGCGGCCGTGACCTTCACTTTGATGAAGTCGCCGGGGCGGAGGCCCTTGCCCTTCACGCGGATCTCGCAGTCGATGTCCGGCGAGTCGGCGTAGGTGCGGCCGCGGAAGTGGTTGGCGAACTCGGGGTCCGGCCCGTCGATCACCACGGGATGCTCGCGGCCGACCTGTGACTGCGCCCACTCGAACGCCACCGCCTGCTGAACCTCCATGATCGCGGCGACGCGTTCCGCCTTGACCTCTTCGGGCAGGTGGCCTTCAAGCTTCTCCGCGGGCGTGCCCGGTTCGAGGGAGTACGGGAAGACTCCGAGCCGCTCGAACTTCGCGCTCGCCACGAACTGCTTCAACTCCTCATGGTCGCGGTCCGTCTCTCCGGGGAAGCCCGAGATGAAGGTGGTGCGGATGGCGAGATCCGGAATGTCGTGGCGGAGCCGGGCGAGGAGCGTCTCGGTGGCGTCGCGATCCACGCGGCGGAGCATCCGCTTCAGCACGCGATCGCTAATGTGCTGCAGCGGCATGTCGAGATACGGGATGATCTTGGACGAGTTCGCAAGGGCGTGAATCACGTCGTCCGTGAAGTGTTCGGGATAGGCGTAGAGCACCCGGATCCACTCGATGCCGTCGACATCGTTCAGTTTCGCGAGAAGTTCGGCGAGTCGCGAACGGCCGTAGAGATCGAAGCCGTAGTACGTCGTGTCCTGGGCCACGACGATGAGTTCGCGGACGCCGTCCGCCGCGAGTTCGCGCGCCTCGCGGATCACTTCCTCGATCGGCTTCGTGATGTGCTTGCCGCGCATCTTCGGGATGGCGCAGTAGGTGCAGAGGCGGTCGCAACCCTCGCTGATTTTGAGGTAGGCGAAGTGCCGCGGGGTGATCCGCAGGCGGGCGGTGTCTTCGAGCGCGCGTACCGGGGCGGGCCGGAAGAGGGACTTCTGCTCCTCCGCATTGTGGCGGCGGGCGCGGGCCACCACTTCGGCGATGTCTTCGCGGCCGAACACGCCGACGATCTGATCGACTTCGGGCACCTGTTCGAGCAGCACCTCGCGTTGCCGTTCGGCCATGCATCCGGCCACGACGACGGAGCCGACTTTGCCCGCTTTCTTGAGCGCCAGCATCTCTCGAATCACGGCGAGCGATTCCTGCCGGGCCGGTTCGATGAACCCGCAGGTGTTCACGACGACGACTTCGGCTCCGTCCGCGTCCGCCTGGAGGGCGTAGCCGTCCGCGGCGAGCTTCCCGAGCATTCGTTCGGAATCGACCGTGTTTTTCGGGCAGCCGAGCGAGATGAACGAAAACGTGCCCTTCACCGCCGGCAGGCTCGTGGATTCACCGGCCAGCGCCAAACTCTTCACGGACATGAGCCACTCGCATCACGAAACGGTCGGGTACGAACGGTTATTGTACGAACCCGACCGGCCGGCGTGCGATCACTTCGCCTCGGGGGTGAGTCCGAGGACGAGGTCGAAGTTGGCGGCGAGTTCGCCGATCTTCGAGTTCTTCATCTTGGCGAAGTCCACGGTGATGGCGTCGCGTTGCTTTTCGTCCTTCACGCTCTTCCAGATGCCGTCGCGTTCGTTGCCGGGGTGGCCCTTGATGTAGCACTGGGTGGTGAGAAGATCCTTGCGGCCGAGTTTCACCTTGAAGTGGATGTGCGGCGTGCGGCCGGGGTAGGGCACGGGCTTGATGGTGCGGAAGTAGTATTCCCCGCTCGAGCCGGTGAGGAAGCGGCCGAAGCCCTGGAAGTTCTTGTCCTGCTGGTCCTTCTTGCGGTCGCTGTCGCCGGTGTGGAGGTAGACGCCGTTGGCGTCGCACTGCCAAATCTCGACAAGAGCGTTCTTGATCGGGTTGCCCTTCGCGTCCAGAATCTTGCCGGTGAGGTGGGTGATCTCGCCGAGGCCGGGCGTGATGTTCTCGTTAAGTTGAATCAGATCGTTGTCCGTGTCCAGCGGGAGTTTGTTGGGGTAGAAGGGGCCCTCGGTTTGGGCCGGGGTTCGGGTGAGGTCCGCGAGGTAGTTCGCGAAGGCGCCGGGGGCCGTGAAGAGCGGCACGGCGGCGGACGCGAGGAAGAGGCGGCGCGACGGCTGAACGATCATGGGAAGCTCCGGTTCGTGTGCGGTCACTGTAGCCGCGAGTGTCCGAGAGTACAAACGCATTGGCCGCTCGCGGCGGGACTGATCGAAAATTTGCCGCGCGCGGCCGCCGACTGTCCGCCGAATCGCTGGAACGGGTCGATTTCGGCCGCGACGCTTCGGGCGCGGCATTTGCACGCCGGGTATACTGTGCACACGGTTCCATTCATTTTCAGGAGCGGTCTCATGTCTTCGATGTCTCGCCGAGAGTGGCTCAAGGCCGCCACCGTCACGCCGGTCGTCGTCGTGTCCGGGGCCCCGGTGGAAGACGGTTCGCGGGCGTGGGCCGCGCCGGCCGAGAAGGACGTGAAGGCGGTCGTGACGCAGGCCGCCAAGTTTCTCGCCTCGAAGCAGAAGGACAATGGCGACCTCGCTCCGGATCCGCGGGTCGGCCCCGGCGTCTCGGCGCTCGCCGTCTCGGCGTTGGTCCGCAACGGCCTCGCGGACCATCCCGTGGTCGCCAAGGGGCTCGCGTTCCTCGAGAAGCAAGTGAAGCCGGACGGCGGCATCTATTCGCAAGGGCTCGAGAATTACACCACGTGCCTCGCCATCGTCACCTTCAAGGAGGCGAACGCGGACAAGAAATACGACAAGGTGATCGACGCGGCCCAGAAGTACGTCCGCGGGCTGCAGATCGGGGACGGCAAGGAAGAATCGGATGTCCAGTTCGGCGGCGTGGGCTACGGCGGCAAGGGGCGGCCGGACCTCTCGAACACGCACTTCATGGTGGAAGCCCTGATCGCGGCCGGGGCCTCCAAGGACGACGCCAGCGTGAAGAAAGCGATCAAGTTCATCAGCCGCTGCCAGAACCTGAAGAGCGAGTTCAACGAGCAGCCGTTCGCGTCCAAGGCCGGCCCCGCGGATGAAGGCGGATTCGTGTACAACCCGCTCGAACAGGACAACCCCAAGAGCGAGAAGCGAACCGCGGCCGGCGGGCTCCGCAGCGAAGGCGGCATGACGTACGCCGGGCTCAAGAGCTTCCTCTACGCCGGCGTCGGCAAGGACGACCCCCGCGTGAAGGCCGCGATCGCATGGATCCGCAAGAACTACACCGTGACCGAGAACCCCGGCCTCGGTTCCGCCGGGCTCTTCTACTACTATTCGACCTTCGCGAAAGCCATGGACGCCCTCGGCGAGGAGCCGTTCGTCGACGCCAAAGGCGTGAAGCACGACTGGCGACAGGAACTGTTCGATCAGTTGAAGAAGACTCAGAAGGCGGACGGAAGCTGGACCAATGCCAACCGGGCGTTCCTCGAGAACGCTCCGGAACTCGCCACCGCGTTCGCCTTGCTCGCGATCAGCTACACCACGAAGAAGTGATGCGTACCCGCAGGCGGGTCGCGAGACAAACTCGGACGTCGCGTCGCGAAGGTCAACGACCGCTTGCGTGTTCGCCGCGAGCGGCCGCCTCACTTCAAGATCCAATACGCGAGGGCCGCCAGCGCCGCGCCGCACGGCACGGTGCTGATCCACGCGATCAGCACTTCGCCGATCTTCCGCCAGCGAGCTTTCCGCGTCACGATCCCGATCCCGAGCAGGGCTCCCACGCTCACGTGAGTCGTGCTCACCGGCAGGTGAGAGGCGCTGGCGGTGGTCACCAGGCCGGCCGTGACCAGACTCGCGACGAATCCTTGCCCGGGATTCAGGCCCGTGATTTTCTTCCCGAGCGTCTCGGCGACGCGGCGAATGTCCAGCAATCCCCCCAAAGCGATGGCGATTCCGACGACCAGAATCGCGGTGGACGCGGAGACGCCGGGCACGGCCAACATCAGGGCCGCCATCTTGGGCGTGTCGTTCAGCCCGCGGGCGAAGCTGGCCGCCCCCGCACTGAGAACGTGCAACCCGTCCAACAGCGGCGAGCGACTGTCCGGAGCGAGTCTCAGGGTTCGGAACAACGGATACAGAGTCACGCCGGCGACCGCGGCAAGGAGAGGGCTCACAACGAGCGGCAGGAAAAAGTTCGAGCCGAGGGCCGCGAGTTGAATCGCGGTCCCGCCCGCCGACCCGGCCCCGAGCAACGCTCCGATCAGGCAATGCGTGGTGGAGACCGGGAAGCCGAGCCGCGTGGCGAGAAACGACGTGACGGCCGCTCCCATCGCCACCGCACACACAAACTCGCGGGAGGCGACCAGAGCGTCGTCCACGAGCCCGCGACCGCTGAAGGACTTGAGGATTCCCTCGGCGAGAACGATGGCCGCGAGGGAGCCGAGGAACGTGGTGGCGGTGCCCCACAACGCGGCGCGGCGAAGCGAAGTCGTGCCGCTGCCGTAGAGCGAGGCCACCCCTTTGAAGTTGGCGTTGGCCCCGTTGGTGAACGCGACGAAGGCGACGGCGAGGAACAACGCCGCGGTCATCGCTTGGCCTTGTTCTCGGTCGTTTCGGCCGGGTGTTGTTTGAGCGCCGCGTACTCCTTCCACGATCCTTCGTAGAGTCGCACGTTCGGGTACTGGGCCACGTGCCTGAGGTAGAAGCGGAGCAGGCTGCCCTCGCGCGACGTGCCGCAATACACCAGGATTTCCTTGTCCGGCGTGAGGCCCGCGGCTTCGAGTTCGGCCTTCACCCTGTCGAAAGGCAGGAACGCGTGAGTGTTCTCGGGTTCCATCAGCCGGGCCCAATGGAAGCTGATCGCTCCCGGGATGTGCCCCTTCCGCAGCCACACGTCGTCTTCGCCGAGGTATTCGTTCTTGGGTCGGGCGTCGACAAGTACGGCCTCGGGCTTCCGCTTCAGCACGTCGTCCACGTCCAACGCGATTCCGGAGTTCATCTTCGCCGGAAGCGTACCTTTCGGGTTGCCGAAGTATTCCTGCGTGGTGGGCAGCTTCGCCTTCGACCACGCGGGCAGGCCGCCGTCCACGATGCGAATGCGCTCGATTCCGTACTTCTCCAGCACGTACGCCACCATGCTCGCGCTGAGAATCTCGTCGTTCGGCAACTTCTCGCCGGTCGCGTAGACGATGTGCAGGCGGTTCTTGTCCGCACCGGCGCGAACGAGGAGCGCCCGCGTGAGATCGTCCGGAAGGTACTGCACCGGCACGCCGTGATCCGTGCCGCGGAGCGTGTCGAAGTTGAGATGGTGGGCGGTGGGCAGGTGCCCGCGGAAGTAGTCCTTGTATCCGCCGCGGGTGTCGAGCACGACAGGCCGCTTGGCGGGGTCCGGATTCTCGATGAGCTTGCGGGCATCGGCCGGAGAGATGATGCCGATGTCCGCGGCTTGAGCCGTGCCGAACCCAAGGACCAAGGCAAGAACGGGAATAAAGCGACTCACGACGGGACTCCACACAAGAACATCTTGTCTGGAGTCAGTGTATGGCGTCACTTTCTGATCGGGACGACCTTCAGCCAGTTCTCGGGAATGGCGAGGATGCCGCCCCGTTGGAGGCCGGTGGCGGGCAGAATGTCCACCGGAGGCGCTCCGGAGGAGAGAAGGTCGGCGAGGGCGCCGGCGGCGAACCCGGCGGCGACGCCGGGGCCCGCCAACTTCGTGCCCGTGTCGAGGTTTCCGTCGGCGCGGAGGTCGGGCTTCACGAGCAATTGGAGACCGGGCCCGCCGCCGGTGAGGCCGCCAGCGAGCGGAGCCACGGTGAGTGCGGCTTTCGCGTCGCCCGGGATGCCGACGCCCGAGTTCGCCGGGGCATAGGTCGCGAACACGGGGCGGCCCTTGTCCGGAGCGGCTCCCAGGAACTCGGCGTACATCCGCGGGCTGATCTCGATGTGACGTCGAAGCGCCGGCAGCCGCGAGTCGAAGGTCGTGGCGCCTTCGATTCGCACCGCGTAGCGACCATCCGCGGGCACTGTGCACTCGACGATCTGTTCGTAGATGCCGAACGTCGGCTCGGCGTAGATGCGGTACGGACCGCCGGGCGATCGTGCGATCTCGTTCAGTTCGTCCGACGCGCGGGCCTTGCCGTCCGGGTCCAGTTGGTGCATCACGCGGAGGGTCAGCGGGAAGATCGAATCCTGGCCGCCGTAGCCGGCGGGGTCGTGGGTTTCACGCCACTGCACGGTGAGCCGCACCTTCGTGCCCATTGCGACGTTCGCGTTCACCGCCCCGTCCGGAGCGCGGGTCGCGAGGAAGTTCAACTCGCGGGTCCATTGATTCTTCGCGAGGTCGGTCGAACGATCCGCGAACTCCATCACGCCGTTGTTGTCGCGGTCGATGAACGGGCCGGCCCACACGGATCCCACGGCCGGACTCGCGGCCTGAACCCAGAGCGGCCGCGGGGCCGGCCGCGGACGCGTCGCGGATCGCACACGCGATCCGATGTGCGCGTCGCTCGCGAAGTTCGCCTCGATGGTCTGCGCCAGTTCGCTGAGTCCGTCCAGTTCGAAGCCGTTCTCCCAACTCAGCGTGTTCACCACGACGTCGGCGGCGACGAGGTCCTTCATCTGTTGTTGAAGCCGCGTGGCACGGAGGATGGAGGCCGCGTGATCGGATTCTTCCTGAATCAGCGCTTCGAGCACCTGTTTGGCGCGGGTCCGACGCATCTTCGGGCCGTCCTCGTCGGAGAAGTCCGCGAACGCCTTGCGGTACTCCTCCACGGCCAGGGCGTTCTTGCGGTCCAGATCCTCCTTGCGTTGGAAGAGTTCGAGCACCCGCGACTTCATGGCCTCGGTGTAGTCGCTGTCCCCGCGGATGAACCGGGCCACGGCGTTCACCTGATAGAAGCTTGCGGGATCGACGCGGACGAGAACGAGGCTCGCGTCCGGAGCGGCGAGGTGCGCGGCGCGGGCGGCCGCGGTTCCGGCCGTGGCCACGGTTCGCGGCGGAGCCGGAAGCAGATTCGCGGAGGTTTCAGCCGTCAGATCGATGAACTTCACCGCGGCCGAGAACTTGCCGTCCAGATAGCGGTGGCTGAAGGCGGAGCCGAGGCCGGGGAACTCGCTGGCGATGATCACGATGCGGGCGCCCTGCCCGCGGTAACCGAGCTTGTGGAACTCCGCGAGGCGGGACGCGGCGAGCGCATCCGCGGCGGGCGTCTCTTTCGCGATCGTGGCCGCGGCCGTCTCGATGGACGATCGCGCGAGGCGAAGTTGCACCACGTGCATCTCCTGCTGGGCCCGTTCGGCGTCCACCGCTTGCAGGAAGTGAACCGTGGCGACGTTGCCGACCGCGCCCTCGAGGGTGGCCTGTTGCTGCTCGCGAAGGCCCGTGATCGGGTTCACGACGTCGCGAGCGTATTGCCCGCGAAGCCGGCTGCGGATGTGGTCCAGGTCCTCGGTCGTGAGTCGGCGGTCCATCACGACTTCGACCCGCACCGGCTTCGTGGCCTGCGCGGGGTCGTCGATGATGGCCCTCAGGTCCGGCGTGAAGATGGCCCGATTCGGAGCCACGACCGGCGGCGCGAGCAGATTCAAGTCCGCGTTCGGCACCACTTCCACCCAGCGGATCGGCAGCGTGTCCTTCAGCGGAGCGGGCAGATCGCGAGGCATCGTCTCGGGGAGGAACCAGCCGGTCGGCTCCGTGCGGATGTCTTTCAGCAAGCGCGGCACGTGGCCCGATGGCAGATCTCCGCGGAGGAGCGTGCAGCGATCGTGGTCGTACCCGATGAACTCGCGGAAGCCCATCTTCGCGAGTTGCTCGGCGACCTGCCGATGGAGCTTCTGCTGTTCCTCGGGGAGGTAGCCGCCGGCGATGCGGATGCGGAGCGGCACCGGGGTCGCGGCGTCCGGCGGGTAGTTGAAGTCCGTGGGTTTGAAGAGAATCACCTTCACCCACGCGTTCTCGAGCAGCTTGAGCACGTTCTTCGATTCCACCGTGCCTTCAAATCGCTCGGCCGTCGGGTCGAGGATGTCGAGGTCGTCGTCCGGCTTGCGGGTCTTTTCGAAACCGTGACTTTTCAGCGTCTTGTCCAGTTCGCGGTACTGGCGCACGCGTTCGTCGCGGTCCGCGCGGATGCGGTAGCGGAGTTGAACGTCCAACTTCTGGTCCGCGGGGCGGGCCGGGTAAATGGGCTGGGCCGGGGCCAATCCGGAGAGGCCGAACAGCAGGAGCGCCGCGGTCGCGAGTCGGGTGGTCATGTTCCTTCACCTTCCGGCTTCAGTGTGCGGCATCGGCATGCTCGTGCCAACGCGGAGTTGGCGAAACGACGACTCGCGACGCCGGTTCGCCTAAATCAGACATCGAGCCTTCGCCAACTCCACCGGTTGAAATATGCCCTGCCGCCGCGGCTCGCGTCGCGGTCGGGCGTCGAACCGGCGGGAATCCGAGCGGCGGGCGTGCGATCGTGACGGGAGGCGAAATGGCGATGACTTTCGCGGGAACGACGGCCGTGGTGACGGGGGCATCCAGTGGGATCGGGTGGGCTTTGGCGGTGGAACTGTCGCGGCAAGGGGCGCGGGTCGGGGCGATCGCACGGCGCGGCGAGAAGTTGGCGGAACTCGCGGACCAGATCCGCGCCGCGGGTGGAACCATCGCCGTCGCCATGGCGGACGTCGCGGATCGCGCCGCGATCCATGCCGCCATCCGCTCCGTGGAAGCCGAACTGGGCCCGACCGATCTCCTGATCGCGAACGCCGGGATGAGCCACCATACCGGCGCGGAGGAGATGCACGTCGACAAAGTGGAGGAGATCCTGCGGGTGAACTTCCTCGGCGTCGTGTATTCGGTGGAGGCTGTGCTGCCGGGAATGCTCGAGCGCGGTCGCGGGCATCTGGTCGGGATTTCGAGCATGGCCGCGTTCAAGGGGCTGCCCGGCGCCGCGGCGTATTGTGCGAGCAAGAGCGCGGTCAACGCCTACCTCGAGAGCTTGCGGATCGAATTGCAGTCGAAGCGGATCGCCGTCACCACCGTGTGCCCCGGGTTCGTGAACACGCCGATCATCGCTCGCAACCCGAGCACGATGTTTCTCATGGAGCCGGACGCGGCCGCCCGCCGCATCGTGAACGCCCTTCGCCGCCGCCCAGGCCTTTTCCGCTTCCCGCGGCGCATGGCCGCACTGATGTGGCTCTCGAGGTGGGCGCCGGACTGGATCATCGCCCGAAACGTGCTGCTGAAGAAGGAGTGAGCCAGCTCGGGCCGCTACTTAATTTTCTTGCAACCGGTCGAAATCGGAGCGAAACTTCACTCCAAGAGTGGGGTTTACCCTGTTTGGTCAGGTCCCGCCGCGTTCACTGCCAGGAACGTGCAGCCATGCCAAGCCGCCTCGTGTTCGCCGTTTTGTTCTTCGCCGCTCCCGCCGTCGCCCGTGCCGATGTGGACTTGCCCACGGGCGGTTCGCTCCCGCGTGTCGACTTCGAGCGGCACGTCATGGGCTTGCTGTCGAAAGCAGGCTGCAACGCCGGAAGTTGCCACGGATCGTTCCAGGGGAAGAACGGGTTCCGCCTCTCGCTGTTCGGCTATGAGCCGTCCATGGATTTCGCCGGCCTCACGCGGGACAACCTCGGCCGCCGGGTCAACCTCGTTCGCCCCGAAGAAAGCCTGCTGCTCACGAAGGCCACCGGCGCCATGGCCCACGATGGCGGCATGCGGTTCGGTCGCGACACGTGGGGCTACAATGTCCTCCGCGAATGGGTGAAGGACGGCGCGAAGTGGACCCCCGGCAGCGGCAAAATCGAAAAGCTGACCGTGACCCCCGGCGACTTCGCCGTTCTCGCCGCGGACAAGAGCCTGCAAGTGAAGGTGAGCGCGACCTTCGACGACGGCACCACGGAAGACATCACTCCGTTCTGCGACTTCAAAATCACCGACGACTCGATCGCGGCCGTGTCTCCCTTCGGCCTTCTCACCGCCCGCCAGCCCGGCGACGCGGGGCTGACGATCCTGTACCGCGGCAGCGTGCAGGCGATTCGTGTCCTCGTCCCCGCGCCGGCCAAGGGCGCCTTCCCGACCATCGACGCGGCCAACGCCATCGACCGGGAAGTGTTCGCGAAACTCAAGCTACTCAACATGATTCCGGCGAAGCCCGCTTCGGACGAGGTCTTCCTTCGCCGCGTCTACATCGACACGATCTCGCAGCTTCCCACGCCCGAGGAAGCGCGCGAGTTTCTGGCCAGCAAAGATCCCAGGAAGCGTGAAAAGCTCGTGGACAAATTGCTGGCCCATCCCCTTCACGCCGCCGTCTGGGCCACGAAGCTCAGCGACGTGACGGGGAACAACACGATCGCGTTGGAGCAACCTCAGCCGCTCCAGCCGCGGCGGTCCCAGATGTGGCACGACTGGATCCGCAAGCGCATTGCCGACAACGTTCCATACGACCAGATCGCTCGCGACATCCTCACCGCCACCAGCCTCGACGGGATGACGCCCGAAGAGTTCATCGCCTTCAACAAGAAGCTCGAAGAGCAGATGGCGAAGCCGGGGGCGACCGACTACTCGGAGAAGAAGACGCTCGACCTCTTCTGGCGGCGGCAACAACAGGTGCCGATCGAACAGTGGGGCGAGAAGGTGGCCGCGGCGTTCCTCGGCGTTCGCCTGGAGTGCGCCCAATGCCACAAGCACCCCACGGACCGCTGGACGCAGGACGACTACTGGGCTTTCGCGAACATCTTTCAGAACATCACGTTCGCCAACGGGAACGCATGGAGTTCGCCCGAACTCAAGAAGTTGGCGGACGCGGAGAACAAAGCTCGCCGCGACGAGGCGATGGCGAAGAAGACCAACAACAACCAGTTGATCCTGATTCGCGAGTTGTTCATCGGGCCCGGTGGCGGCCGCGGACGGCCCAATCCCGCGAACAACAAAGTGAACGCGCCGCGGGCCCTCACCGGTCCGGAGATCGTCACCAAGTCCGGAGAAGACCCTCGGAAGAAGCTGGCGGAGTGGGTGACGAGCCCGGAGAATCCCTTCTTCGCCAAGAGCTTCGCGAATCGGGTCTGGGCTCACTATTTCGGCGTGGGCATCGTGAACCCGGTGGACGACTTCTCCCTCGCGAACCCGCCGACCAATGCTCGTCTTCTGGACTCGCTCGCCGCCGAGTTCTCGAAATCGGGCTTCGACATCCGCAAACTCGAACGTGCGATCCTGCTCAGCCGCACGTACCAACTCGGATACGAGACCAACGACTCGAACAAGTTCGACAAGAACAACTACTCCCATGCCTATATTCGCCCGCTGATGGCGGAACAAGTCGTGGACGTCCTCAACTCCGCCCTCGGGGTGAACGAAAAGTTCGCGGCCCAGGACGGCGTGGCGGACGGGCTCAAGATGGTGGAAGTGGGCACGAGTCGCCTCTCCAACCAGAACCTGGCCTACGTGCTCCGCATCTTCGGCCGACCGCCGCGAACCACCGCTTGCGATTGCGAACGGGCCATGGAGCCCGCCCTCCCGCAGACGCTGTTCCGCATGTCCGACCCGACCATGCTGGCGAAGTTCAGCGACGCTTCGGGCCGTTCGGCCACGCTCGCCAAGACCAAACTGACCGCCGACGAACTGGTCGACGAGTTGTTCCTGGCCACGCTCACGCGGAAGCCGAGCCCCGAAGAGAAAGAGACGGCCGTGACGCACCTGACCGCCGCCAAGACGCGGGCGGACGGCATCACGGACTTGCTCTGGGCCCTCGTCAACACGCGAGAGTTCATCCTGAATCACTGATTGGTTTTTCCACCACGGAGCCACAGAGGGCACAGAGAGACGAAACGAAGGGATTGACGACAGGATGAATCGGATGCACATGATTGGAACGGTTTCCTTCCCTGACTTCTGACGGCTGTGATCTGTGTCTCTGTGGTGAACCTGATTTTTCACAAGGGGTATCCCATGTCCATGCTGCCGTGGACGGATTGCGAAGGGTTCCATCGTCGGGACTTCCTGCAGGTCGGCTCGGCCGGCTTGCTGGGTCTCTCGCTGCCGGGTGCGCTCCGCGCCGCGGCCGCCGCAAAGAAAGGCGAGACGACCGCCCGCAAGGCCCAGAGCGTGATCCTCGTGTGGCTCGCCGGCGGCCCCGCGACCATCGACATGTGGGACAACAAGCCGGACGCTCCCGAAGGCATCCGCGGCGAGTTCAAGAACATCGCCACGAACGTGGCCGGCATTCAGTTCGCCGAGACTCTGCCGAAGATGGCCAAGATCGCGGACAAGGTGAGCGTCGTTCGTTCGCTGTACCACACGATCCCGTCGCACGGCCCGGCGTCCGTCTTCATGACGACCGGCAACAAGCCGACGGCCGCCCTGCAATACCCGGCCCAGGGTTCGCTCGCGGCCAAACTGCTTCCCACGGATCTCGGCATCCCGCCGTACGTCACGTTCGGCGATCTCCGGAACGGCGCCGCCGGGCTCGCGGGCTTCCTCGGCACCGGATACAACCCGTTCGTCATCGAGGGGGGCGGCGGTCGTGGCGACGGCAAGGGCGGCGCCTCCTTCCGCGTCCGCGGTGTCAGCCTCGACGGCAAGTTCACTCTCGAAGAACTCGAGAAGCGGGACAAGCTCCTCTCCAAGTTCGACAACGGCTTCAAGGCCATCGACAAGAACTCGGATCTCGTGGACGGCCTCGACACGTTCCACAAGCAGGCCCTCGAGATCCTCCGTTCGGACAAAACGAAGAAGGCCTTCGATCTGACCCAGGAGAAGCCCGCGACGCGTGAAGCCTACGGGACCACGCCGCTGGGCCAGGGCTGCCTCGCGGCACGCCGCCTCATCGAGGCTGGCGTTCGCTACGCCACTGTGAGCCTCGGCGGCTGGGACACCCACTCCCAGACGTTCAACTCTCACAAGACTCGCCTCATGCCGCCGCTCGATCAGACGCTCTCGGCCCTGATCGCGGACCTGGACGATCGCGGCCTGCTGGACAGCACGATCGTGATGTGCGCGGGCGAGTTCGGCCGCACGCCCAAGGTGAACAAGAACTCCGGTCGCGATCACTGGGCCCGTTCGATGGCCTGCGTGCTCGCCGGCGGCGGGCTCAAACGCGGCTACGTTCACGGCAGCACGGACGCCTCCGGCATGGCCCCCGCCACCGAGCCGGTCACCCCGGACGACGTCGCCAGCACGATCTTCCAGCAACTCGGCATCGACCCGCACATGGAACTGCAGACGCCGACGGGCCGGCCGATCCAGTTGTTCCGCGAAGGCCGCGTGATCGAGAAGCTGATCGCGTGACGTTCCCCTCGCACTTGCGACGTTCGACGAGCCGGGCTCAATCGCCCGGCTCGTTCGTTCTCCCAGTTGCGGGCCGCTTCCCGAACCGGTAACCTGACTGCATCACTCGAGGGCTTCCCCATGCGCATGTTCTGTGCGGCCATGCTCGCACTGTCGATCGGGCTCTACGCGGTTTACAACCGGGACGTGCCGAACGCGGCCGCCGCGGACGACTCCGCCGCCAAACTCAAGGAATTGAAGACGAAGTTCGGCGAGGAATTCGACGACCTCATCAAGCGGTTCGAGAAGGCGGGCACCGTCGCCGAGAAGAAGGGCATCCAGGCCGAGGCCAAGGAACTCGCCACGCTCACGGCCGAAAAGGTTCGCAAGGTGGCCGAGGCGGACCCGAAGAGCGACACGGCCTTCGAGGCCGCCACGTTCGCCTTGGGGCGTCTCGTCCCGATCGGCGGTAGCGGCCCGGACATCGAGAAGATGTTCGGCATCGTCACCGACAACCACCTGAACAATCCGAAAGTGCGGGACATGGTGCTGGTGGCGGGCGGGGCCGGCCCGGCCGGCGCCAAGTTCCTCGAAGCGGCCGCGACCAAGTCCACGAACAAGGACGTCCGCGGCCTCTCGCTCTACATCCTCGGCATGAGCGCTTCGTCCCAGTCGGACGAAGCCGTGACCGAGAAGGAATCGAGCGAACTCGTCAAGAAGGCCGTCGACTATCTCGAACGGGCCATCAAGGAATCCCCGGACACGAAGGTGGACGGCGACACGATCAAGAACGCCGCCGCCGCCGAGATCAAGAGCGTGAAGCTTCTCGCGATCGGCAGCCCCGCTCCGGTTCTCGAAGGCACCGAACTCCGCGATCAGAAGAAGCAATCGGTCGCCGGCATGAAGGGGAACGTGGTGCTGCTCGATCTGTGGGCCACGTGGTGCGGGCCGTGCGTGAGCATGATTCCGCATGAACGCGAGATGGTGGAGCGACTCAAGAGCAAGCCCTTCAAGCTGATCAGCGTGAGCGTGGACGAAAAGAAAGACACGGTCGCGAAGTTCCTCGAGAAGAACCCGATGCCGTGGACGCACTGGTGGGACAACGGCGAAGAGAACCCGCTGATCCAGACGCTGAAGGTCCGCGGCTATCCCACCCTGTACCTGATCGACGCGAAGGGCGTGATCCGTCGCAAGTGGGTCGGCGTGCCGCAACCGGTGGAATCGCTGGACAAGGCGATCGACGAACTGCTGAAGGAAGCCGCCGCCAAGGGTTGAGAACCCAGCGTTTCAACTTCGAGAAGCGAGCCTGAATGCAGGTTCGCGTCTCGCTTTTTTTCCTCAGGCGCTCGTTTCCGCCTCGACTTTGCGGCGAAGCTGGCCACAGGCCGCGTCGATCTCCGATCCCTTTCGCTTGCGCACCTTCACGCTCACGCCCGCCTTGCGAACCGTCTCGATGAAGCCTTTCAAATCCTCGTCCCGCGGGCGGGTATACGGCAGCCCCTCCACGTCGTTCCACGGAATCAGATTGACGTGCGCCTTGCGGCCGGTGAGGAGCCCGGCGAGTTGCTTCGCGTGGTCCGGCTGGTCGTTCAGCCCGCCGAGCACCACATACTCGTAAGTCACCTGGCGGCCGGTCTTCGAGAAGAACTCGTCCGCGGCGGAAAGGATCGCGGGGATGCCCGTCTTGTCGTTCGTGGGCACGATGCGAGTCCGGAGCGCGTCGTTCGGAGCATGCAGGGACACGGCGAGGTGGTACTGCTTGCCGCTCTCGGCGAGTTGCTTGATTTTCGCGGGCAGGCCCACGGTGGAAATCGTGACGTGCCGCGCCCCGATGCCCAGGCCGTTTTTGTCCCCCGCGATCGCGAGCGTTTGAAGCAGCGACTCGAGATTGGCGAGCGGCTCTCCCATGCCCATCACGACGATGTTGGTCAGCCGCGTGGCACGGTCCGGGTTCGTGGTGTTCGCGTCGGTCAGGTTGCGAAGCCGCACCAGTTGTTCGAGCATCTCGCCGACGCTGAGGTTCCGAACGACCCCGTTCAGGCCGCTGGCGCAGAACACGCATCCCATTCCGCAGCCGACCTGCGTGCTGATGCAGGCCGTGGCGCGGCCGTCGTCCTGAATCAGAACGCATTCGATCATGCGGTCGTCGTGGAGCCGAAGCACGAGCTTGTGCGTGTCGTCCGAGGCTTTCAGATGCCGTTCGACGCGGGTGGAGAAGGTCGAGAACGCGGCCGCGAGTTCGGCGCGGAGACCCTTCGGCAGGTCCGACATGGCTTCAAACGATTCCGCCCGGTTCGCCAGAATCTGGCGGCGAATCTGATTCGCCCGCATCGGCGGCTGGTTTCGTTCCGCGAGCCACGTCCGGAGTTCGTCCGCGGGGATGTCGAGGATTCCGGGGTGAATTGCGGGCGGCGGCGTCGCCATCGGCAGAGCGGCATTCATCCTGTGATTCTATGTCGAACGACTTGGACTTGTCTTGAGTGGTACCGACGCCCTCGCCGGCTCTCCTGTCTGGGTGTGGTTTGGTTCGAAGTCAGTTCCTCTCTTATTGGGTGGAACCGGTGACTTTAGCCCGCTCGCAGCGTGAAGAGCGTGAGTTCAGGGCGGCTGTTGTAGCGCATCGGCGGCGTGACCGTGCCCAGTCCGCGTGAAACGTACACCTGCGTGGTCGGGGCCTGAACGCGGCCGTGCAGATACTTCTGCCCATAACGACTGGGCACGATCGGGGCGCCGTAGCCGGGCACGTACACCTGACCGCCGTGTGTGTGGCCGCTGATCACGAGCCCGACTCGTTCATCTCGCAGTTTCTCGGCGAAGTCCGGATTGTGGCTCACGAGCAGGCAGACATCCGCGGGGGACGCGTCGCCCACGGCGGGCCGCGGGTCCGGCTTGCCGAACCAGAGATCGTCCACGCCGGCGAGCCGGAATCGGGCCGAGCCGCGTTCGAGCCAGACGCCGGCGTTCGTCAGTTCGCCGATCTTCGCCGCCGCGAACGCGGCCTTCACGTGCTCCACCCCGTGGCGATAGTCGTGATTTCCCAGTACGCCGAAGACGCCAAGCGGAGCGCGGAGCCCGCTCAACACCTCGAAGCACGGCGCCGCGTATTTGGCGTCGCGACTGATGTAGTCGCCACCGAGCAGGATCAGGTCCGGACCGAGAGCCAGAGTCGTTCGCACGATGGAAGCGACGTAATCCAGGCCGATGAACGGGCCGTGGTGGATGTCCGTGAGGAATGCGACACGGAGACCGTCGAACGCGGCCGGGAGGCGCGGCATGTCGAACTCGGGTCGCTCGATGCGAACCGATCCGGCCTCGTAAAGCCCGTACGACGCGGCCATGACCGGAGTCACGGGCGTCGCGGCGGCAAGAACCGATTTCAGAAACGCTCGGCGTCGCATGTCGTGATGAAAGCATAGCCCGCGCCGTGGCCCGCAAGCTAGATCGGAAATCGCTCCGAAGCAAGGAATTCCGTGAACTTTCGGAGTGTTGACAAACCGTAAAGCGTTCCAACGTTTCGAGAAGTTAACGCGTCGCCGCAAATGGGGGTGTGTCCACAGATTCTGGCGGCGGAGCCGCCTTGGGTGGCACCGGCTTCTAGCCGGTGTGTGGCCCCGGCTTCCAGCCGGGGCTGCCTTTCGAGGGCAACTTTCTTCGAAGTCAGCTACCCCCGGAAGGAGCGCCGGCTGGAAGCCGGAGCCACCCAAAATGGCAAATGGCTGGCATTCGACCCGAGGAGCGAGATAAACTCATCACGTGTCTCCCGAACCTTCACCAACTCCGACGGCGCTGCCACGATCGGCTCAGCTTGCGCTCGCGGCGGGTGTCGCCGTGCTGTTTGGGTTGCTTCTCTACCGCGGCTACGGCGGCGGGGTCGGGATGCGGCCCACCGAGACCGCGTCCGTCCGCTTCGATCTGAATCGAGCGGAGCGTTCGGACCTGGAACAGATCCCGGGCGTGGGGCCGAAGCTGGCTCAGGCCATCGTGGATCACCGAACGGAGAAGGGGACGTTCCGCACGTTGGATCAACTTCGCGAGGTGAAGGGTTTCGGCCCGGCGACGTACGACAAGGTGAGGCCCTTCCTCCGCGTCGATCCTGCTCCGCCCGAGGTTCCCGACTGGGATCCGGTGCCGGTGCTCGAACGGAAGAAGCCGACGGAAACGCGTTCCGCACCCGCCAGTCGAAAGATGCAGCCCGGCGACCCGCCGATCGACGTGAACACGGCCACGATCGAACGCCTGATGATGCTGCCGGACATCGGACCGTTCACCGCTCAAGCCATCGTGGACGCGAGGCCCATTCGCTCCGTGAACGACCTCGACCGCGTGAAGGGGATCGGCCCGAAGAAGCTCGACAAGTTGAAGCCGTTCGTCAAAGTCGAGTAGGCGCCGACGGAGCAAGCAAGCGGTTCGGATGAGTGACACATCGTTGTCACTCATCCGGGTCGCGGAATCACGTCGTGAAGCCGGCCACGCTGCCGCCTTCGAACAGTTGCCCTTCGAAGAGTTGCAGGCCGGTCATCGGGTCGAGGATGGGGATCGGCATCGGGATCGGGATGCCGAACTCGTCCAGCGTTCCGGGGACCGTCAGTTCGTTGTAAAGGTTCGTGACCGTGCTCGGGCTGCGGTCGGTCGCGTTCGCGAAGAGGAAGCGTCGCGTCTGGAGCGGGGTGCCGCGGGCCGAACTCACGAGGATTTCCTGGCGGCCGTTGCCGTCCGTGACGCCGGGCCCGATTCGGATCGGGGCGCCGAACGAGATGCTGCCGACTCCGTTGTTGAGGTTCGTGCCGAGGGTTTGAAGCCCGTTCGAGGCGCTCGGCGCCCACGCGAAGAAGCTGGCGAGTTCGATCGGCCCGCCCACGGAGTTCCCCATCACGCGGATGTGCGGCCCGCCGCCGTAGCCCGGGGCGACGGCGATGTCGTCCATGTTGTCGCCGTTGAAGTTGCCGGAGGCCACGAACACGCCGCCGCGGAAGTTCTCGTCGTAAGCGAAGAAGTTGGCGATCTGGGCGGCGGGGTTGCCGTCCTTGAACACCTGCACGCGGGGAGCGCCACCGGGGCCCGTGCCCACGATGATGTCTTCGGGGCCGACTCCGTCGTAGTTTCCGGTGGCGACCGTGACGCCGCCGCGGAACGAGGGCTCGAAGGCGAAGAAGCTCGAGGTCTCGATTCCGGTTCCGCCCGCCACTCGGAACGTCCTCACGACCGGTCCGCCGCCGACGCCGGGGCCGACGACGATCTCCGCGGGAAGGCCCGCGCCGTTGGACTTCACGGCGACATTCAATCCGCCGCGGAAAGTCGGCTGCCCCTGGGCGTCCGTGTAGGCATAGAAGCGGGCGAGCACCGCGCTCGGGGGCAGGTTGCCGAGGTCAAGAGGCGTGGCCTGGAAGAGAGCCTTGCCGTCGATCACGGTGATCAGAGGCAGGTCGTTCGCGCCGTTGGCGATCACGAGATCCGTGAGACCGTCCCCGTTCACGTCGCCGTACGCTAGGGTCGGCGCCGAGTACACCGAGAGCGTGCTCACGAAGCTCGGCGACACGACGAACGGGCTGGACTGAATCGCCTGGCCCGTGATCGAACCGGGCACCGGCACGAGCACGCTCTTCTGGAGGCGAATCGCGTACTGCTGATTGCCGGTCTGCGTCACGATCGCCCGGTACCCGAGGTTGCCGAGCGATTCGATCTGGCGGAACAGGATCTGGCGGTTCGGTTGGCCGTTGTACGTGATCGTGAAGGTGCCGCTGAGGTTCGTGTTCGGATCGTCCGGATCGAGCACGAGGTTGAGCCCGGTGACGAGCGGGTTCGTGAGCTTCGGGGTGAACGAATCCCCCTCGACGCCCGGCGCGATGTCCGCCAGTTTCGGGTTGTTGCCGAAGACGACCCACGTGAGGTTCGCGCTGGGCACGACCGTGACGTCGTTCGAACCGCTGTTGTTCTCGTTCGGCGTTCCGGTCGGGTTCACGCCGATGGTTCCGGACGAACCGATGGCTTCGGCGTCCACCACGATCTTGGACTTCGTTCCGGCCGCGGCCCCGGCTCCGGGCACGAGGCGAATCGTTCCGGCTCCGGCGTTCAGCAGCACGCGATCCGCCGTGCCCGTGACCACGTTGAGATCTTCACCCGCGTAGAGGAGCAGGTTGCCGCCGGCGGTGCCCACGGCGTTCGCCGCGTCGCGGATCGCGAGGTCGGTGGTGTCGCGGAAGGTGAGGCCGCCGGCCACGCCCGCGCCGAAGACGCCCGTGGCGTCGTTCGTTCCGTTCAAGTTGAAGGTCCCGGCGCCGAACAGATCGAGGTCCGTGCCGCTGACGCCGCCACCCGTCTGGTCGATGCCGCCGGCCACGGCCGTGAGGCTCACGTCGCCCGCGGCCGCGGCCACGTTCGCGTTCAGCGTCTGCCCGGCGGAGGTGTTCACGGTGATGTCGCCGCCCGCGGAGCCGATCGGCGAGTTGACCGCGAGCGTCGAACCGCCGTTGATCGTCTGGAGGTTGATGGCGCCGCCCTGCGTGGCGAGCCCGTCCACCGGGATGCCGAAGAGAGGGCCGTCCGCGGCGGCGGCTCCGATCTCGAGCGCGATGCCGTTGAGGAAGTCGATGCCGCCCGCGGTCGTGGTCGCGGCGAACGTATCGACCTTGTTCGATGCCCCATCCAGATCGACCGCCCCGCCCACGCTGTTGTTCACGCCGAGCGAACCGGCCGTGATCACGTCCGCTTGAGTGACGCCGCCTTGGGTCGTGAGACGGGCCGTGCCCGTGCCCACGTCCAGAACCTCCGCGACGCTCAAGGCCCCCGCGGCGATCGTGGCGTTCGCGTTGTCCGTCGTCACGCCGTCCGTCGTCACGGCGTTCAGCGTGACGCTGCCGAGTTGAAGGTTCGTGGCGCCGTTGTTGAAGCGGAGCGGGCCGCCGGTCGTGTTCGCGGCGAACACGGCGACCGTGTTCACGCTCGCGAGTTCGAACTGCGTGCCGGTCCCGGCGACGCGGAGATTCGCGGCGGTGATGGCGGCGCCGTTCGCTTCGAGCACGCCGCCCGCGTTCGTGAAGAGATCCACGGTGGAACCCGCGGCCGTGATGTCGTCCGTGCCACCGGTCGCGTCGCCGATCGTGAGGAGGTCGCCGGTCACGAGCGTGAGCGTGTTCCCGTTCGTGTTCACGCCGTCCGTCGTGGCGGTCTTGCCGACCACTGTGCCGATCCTCAGTGCGTTCAGGTCGTTGATGAAGGTCGTGCCGTTCACGTTCGCGGCGAGCGTCACGAGGTCGTTGGCGGCGTCGTCGAGCGTCACGGTGGCGCCCGCGCCGGTGATCAGTCGCAATCCGCCGCCGACCACGGGTTGGTCCTGCGTCACGGTTCCGGCCGCGCCGGTCGTGAGGTCGAAGACCCTCGTGGCGCCGAAGTTCACGCCCTGGAGGTTGATCGCGTTCGTTTCGCGAATCGTGAGGTTGCCGTCGCCGAGGGCGAAGAAGTCGGTCACGGTCGTGTCCGCTTCAACGACTCCGGTCGTGTAGTTGATCGAGAGATTACCGAGGGGCACGGCGAAGTTCACGGCGGCGGCGTTGCCGTCCGTGATGGTCCCGGTCGCGTCCAGATCGATGGTGTTGGCCGCGAGGCCGCCCGCGGTGAAGGTCGCGTTCGAAGCGATGTTCTTGCCCGTGGCGTCGAGGTCCCCGGAGATCGTGGCGGCTCCGCCGAAGGTGATGTTGCCGCGGGTGGTCGCATCGGCGTCCACCGTCACGTTCACGATGGAGTGGCCGCCCGCGTTGTCGAGGCCGCCGAGGATTGCGCCGCCGGCCGTGGCTCCGGCGAAGGCGGAACCCGTGTCGATGGTCAGATTCGTGCCCGCCTCGCTGGCGGAGAACGAGGCGGCGCTGAGGTTCACGTCGCCGGCGTCGCCGTCGTCGCCTTGTTCGGTGTCGAGCGTGACCGATGCGCCGATGCGGACGCCGCCGCCGGCGGTCATCGCGATCGGGCCGCCATCCGTGTTCAGGCTGCCGGTCATCGTCGTGATGCCGTTGGTGAACGTGCCGATGCCGCCGTCCGCGGTCGTGATAGTGGCGGCGATGTCCAGGGTGTTCAGCTTCGTCCCGCCCGAGCCGAGGGCGACCGAGTCCACCGTGCCGATCACGCCGCCGAGGATCACGGCTCCGGTGTTCGCGGCGTTCGTGGCGATGCTCACGGTCTCGGTTCCCGCGGCGCCGGTGATCGTTCCCGCGGCCGTGGTGCGAAGGTTCACCGTGCCCGCGCCATGATTCAGAGTCGCCTCCAGGTTCGCGCCGTCGAGCGTGACGGTTCCGTTGAGCGTGACCTGGTTCTCGCCGAAGAACGTATCGTTCACCAGCGTGAGGGTGACGGCCTGGGCCACGGTGAAGGCGCCATACCCGGCCGCGTCGTTGCCGAGCACGAACACCTCGCCGTTGGCCGCGACCGCTGCGAGGGCCGGCGCGATGTCGCCGAACGCGTTCACGCCGAAGACGCCGGGTTGCAGGCCGGCCGTGAGCGGGTCCACGTCCGCGATCAGTTGCCCGTCGTTGAGCCCGGCCCAGTCGTCGTTCACGTACACGAGGGCAGGCTGGGTCGCTTCGACGAGCACGACATCGTTGCCGTCGCCGCCGTTGTAGAAGAGCAAGTAGTTGGTGGTTCCGATGCCGACGATCGAGCCCTGAGGCGGCAAGCCGTCCACGGTCGGATTCGCGCCGCTGTTCGAAATGATCGTCAGCAATTGGTTCGCGACTGCGGCCCCGCCGGTCCCCGTGAAGGTGAGGGTGGCGTTCGTCAGGTCCACGTCGCCGGTGACGGTGATCTGGTCGAAGTCGGTTCCGGCGGTGGTTGCGGGCGTCTCCACTTCAAACGCGACATCGCCCAGCGGAGTGAAGTCGCCGACGATCGCGAGGATGCCGGGGCTCACTCCCGCGGCCACGGCTCCGGCTCCGGTCACGCTGCCGGTGATCGTGCCATTTCCGCCCAGCGTGCCGCCGAGGTTCACGGTCGTGTTCGACGTGATCGAGCCGTTCACCAACAAGATGCCGCCGTTGACGGTGGTCGTGCCGGTGTACGAGTTCGTGCCGGAAAGCGTGAGCGTGCCCGTTCCCGCCTTCGTGAGGCTGCCGGTGTCCGTGATCGCGCCGCCGATCGTGACGTTCGTGGCGTCGCCGAGGGTGAACGCGGATCCGCCGTCGATTTGGATCGTGGTCCCGGCGATGCTCGCGACACTGTCGATGACGACGGCTTGGGAGGCGTTCGGGCCACCGATGCGAAGAGTGCGGGTGCCGCCGAGCGAAATGGTTTCGTTGTACGTGCCCGCGTTCACCACGATGGTGCCACTCGTCGTCACGGCGGCGAGCGCATCCGCGAGCGTGTTGAAAGCGTTCAGGCCGAACACGGCTTCCTGATTGCCCGTGGTGCCCGCGTCCGCGTCGGTGATGTCGTCGCCCGGGTCCGCGACGAAGCTGTCGTCCACGTAGACGACGGTGGGCACGCCGGAAGCGACGAGCCGCACGTCGTTGCCGCCGGTGCCCGAGTTGTAGTAGATGCGATACGAGTTGCCGTTGATCGTGACGGTGGAGCCTTCCGCGGGCGAGGTGGAAGCGGTGGTCGCATCGCCCATGTTGTTCGTGATGATCGCCCGCTTGCTGGCGAACGCGACCGCACCCGGATTGCCGGTGAAAGTTAAACTCGCGCCGCTGAGATCGACGGCTCCGTTCACTTGAATCTGGTCGAAGTCCGTGCCGGCCGTCGAGGCTGGCGGATTGATCTCGAACTGCACCACTCCGGTCGGGGTGAAGTCGCCGTTGATCACGAGGATGCCGGGGCTCGCTCCCGCGGCCACGATGCCGGCGCCCGTGACGTTGCCGGTGATCGTGCCGTTCCCACCCAGCGTCCCTCCGGCGTTCACGGTCGTGTCCGAAACGATCACACCGTTCACGAGCAGCGTGCCGCCGTCGATCGTGGTGGCGCCCCCGTAGGTGTTGCCGGCGCTGTCCAAGTTGAGTTGCCCGCCGCCGGACTTCACGAGAGCTCTGTTCACAGCGCCGCTGATCACACCGCTCAGGGACACGAGCGGCGTGGGACCGCCGGGCAATTGCACCTCGATGGTGTTCGTCGTGTCGGCCAGAGTCAGAGGAACGTTGATGGCCGCTTGACCGGTGGTCAACTGAATGGCGAACGCGGTACCCGTCGTCGTCTGATCGAGGGTGATGCCGTTGCCGTCGATCGTATAGCCATCGGCCGTGAACTGGAGCGCGTAAGTGTTCCCGGCCGTTGTGTCGTTATTCAAGATGCCGACGCGTCGGTGGCCGGCCCCCGCGAAGATGAGGGTGTCGCCGCTGGCTGGCAGCGCGTCCCCGGACCAGTTCGTGTCGCCGTCGTTGTCCGTGGCCCAGTTCGCGTCCTGATCGCCGACCCAAGTGAGGATCGCGGGAACGCTGCGATCTTCGAGCGCTTCAAGCGGGCGGCCAAGCGGGTTGCTTCGAAGAGGAGCCGGGCGCGACGCGACGCGCGAGAAGAAACGACGCGACAGGCTGCGCAGGTTCATGGACCGCACTCTCAAGATGTCGGATCGGAATGTGTTCGTTCAATCGGCACGCGAGCCGGAGGAAAACCAGCCTTACCACTACTTGAGCACGAACGGGGGAACAAGATAAGACGAGCGGGAAGTCTCGGCGGATGGGAGCGGCCGTCACGATTGTAACGGCTCTCGCGATGGCATCGATCCGGGCCAACCATGCGGGACGAGACGCAAGTGCCGGTCGTGCGGGTTGTAGCGGCGAGGCGGGAATCGCTTCAGGCCTCGCCGCCGCGGAATTCGGCTGCTGTCGGAATTCCCGATACTGCGATCAAGAAACTCACCGTGCCGCCGTCGCCGTCGGCCGCAGTGACACCGTGGTGACATTCCCGGCGCGAACGATCACGCGTTCCGTGGCCACGACCGTCTGCCCGTCCCGCGTCACTTCCGCCGCGAGCACGTATTCGTAATCGCGATCTTCGTCCAACTCCGGAGTGAGGAAACTGCGTTCCTCGCCGGTCCCGGTCGCGGCGACGCCATTGAACGTCAGCTTGGCGTCCGCGGGGAGGTGAATCGTCACCTTGCCGGGTTCCTTCTTGGCGTCCTTTTTGTCCTTCTTCTTGGGCTCTTTCTTCGGCTCCACCTTTTTCGGCTCACCGAGCTTCTTCGGATCGTCGGGCTTCATGGGCTCGATGAAGTACGCTCCGCGGATCGGATCGATGCGGAAGTTCGGCGGGATCTGTTGGCCGGGGTAGAAGGCCCACCCGTGCGACCGCCACCAGTGCGAGTAGCTGCCGTGGGAGTAGTTGTAGTTCGCGTACCACGGATAGTACCACGCGTAGTAGTACGTGTTGGTGAAGTACCCGGACGGCGTGAGCATCGGGAACGCGACGGACGCCGGGGCGGGATAGTAGTTCCACCACGCCGCGGCGCGGTTGCCGCTCGCGAGCAGGCCGAGCATCGCGAGCGCCGGTACGAAAAGCCACTTGCGCATGGGTGTACCTCGAAATCGGGTAGGCGATTCTTCGCTACCCTAGCGGCAAATCTTGCGCAGGCCACCGAAGTTTCCCATTTTATCGAATGATCTGGCCCCTTTCGTCACCTGACAGAGTCGGATGCGGGAAGTGAATGCCAACTGCCATCACGAGCGCGAGCGAGTATATTATGACTTATACGATAATGTTACTTAACATTCGGTGCCGACTTGGATGTCCTCGAACTGACCGCGTTCGATACGGATCGGCAGGCCCGGTTCGAGTCCTACGTCTCGGACCTGCGGGCGGTGTTTCATCGGGCCGATCAGGCGCTACGGTTTCGGGCGTATTTGCGTGGATTGCTTCAGCCGGGCGGGCGCAAGAACATCGAATCCATCGCCGCCGCGGCCGCGGGCTCGATGATGGTCGAGTCCAATCTGCCACAAGCGCTTCAACACTTCGTCAGCTACAGCCCCTGGGACAGCGATCGGCTTCTGGCGGCATTGAGGAGCCAATCGCGGGAGGCTCGTCGCGATCCGGAGGCTGCCCTCGTCATTCACGATGTGGCCTTTGCGAAGAAGGGCGTGCACTCGGTCGGTGCGCATCGCCAGTTCGATCGTTCCGCGGGGAAGAAACTCAATTGCCAGATCGGGATCTTCGTCACGCAGGTGGGGCCGCGGGGCGAGTTCCCCTTGGCGGCTCGGCTCTACGTGCCCGGTGGTTGGCTCAAGGACTACCCGGAGATCGCGGTGCGAACGATTCCCGAGGAACGCCGGGAACCTAAGAGCAAAGCCGAGATCGCGCTCGCGCTGCTGGAGGAATTGCGAAGCGAAGGAGAATCGATTCGCGTGGTGTATCCCGAGGCCGGGTATCACTCGGGAAGCAACTTCACGGATGTCCTGATTCAACGAAGCTGGAGCATCTCGACGGAAGATCGGCGGCTGGAGGCGGCTCGATCGAGGCTTGCCTGGATGGGGACGGAGCTCGGATTGGATCACTTCGAGGGTCGCACCTGGCACGGCTGGCATCATCATGTCAGCTTGGTGTTTGCGGCGTATTACCTGCTCGCGACCGAGTCGCGAACCTCACCGCCGCGATGAACTTTATGATGCTGACAGAGTGAGTTTCTCGCGTCGCAGGTCGCATAGCCAGCGTTGAAGCGTCTGGTTAGTCTACCCCACGTCAAATGAAAACGGGCCGCGAAGCCTCCTGCTTCGCAGCCCGACACCATGAGTTCGGAGAACGATCAGTTCATCGAGAAGGCCGGGAGACGCGGCGTCTCACGGAGTTGCTCGCGGGTGAGTTCCGCCGCCCGCCGGTAAACCTCCTGAGCGAGGGCGACCTGGGACGGAGCAAGCAGCGTGGCGACCGGACACGGAACGAACGCAGCCCCGAACGGCGCGGCTTCAGCCGTCGCTGGAAGGATGGAGCGGAGTTGTTCTCGGAACCGGTGGACGAGCATGGATCGACCTCGGTGGGGAAGCGAAAGTGATTCATTACTATTATCGTAATGTTAATTCACTTTCTGTAGCAATCCTAACCCCGAGTTCGGTTCGAGACAAGTATCCCGAACGAAGTTTGTCCTTTTTTCTGGCACGCGGCTGCAAAAGTCAGCTGAATCGGATCGCGGCCTCGAGGGATGCCCGTTCCGATCGAACTTTCAAACCCTCTCAGGAAACAGAAACATGACCACTGCGATGATGATGGACCGGACTGCGATGACCGGCATGGGCAACTCGATGCCGATGGGAACCGGTATGCCCGCGATGACGCCGAACATGATGATGGTGCCCCGTTGCACCATGAAGATCGAGAAGTGTACCGGCGGCATGAAGATCACCTGCGTGTGCGACGACGCGGCCGCCTGCACCATGATGCAGAATCTCTGCACGATGATGGCCGGGGGCATGTGCAGCCTGTGCTGCATGATGAACGGCATGATGGTCTGCACGTGCTGCCTGACCATGGGCGCTTGCAAGGTCGAGATGACGAAAGACGGTTGCTGCGTGACCTGCACCAGCGGCGACAAGGCCTGCTGCGAGATGATTCAAGGCTGCTGCGACTGCCTGATGGCGTGCATGAAGTCCGGCGCGACGTGCTGCATGATGATGGGCGGAACTCCCGTTTGCTGCTGCATGTGCTGAGCGATGAGAGCCGTGAGGTCACGAAGCGGAGTGGCCGCTTCGTGACCATTGGGCTTCTTGTGGTCATCTCGCACTCGCCACTTCGTCATGTCCCGGTTCGACTTGCCAGAGTCTCCCATTTCTCCGTAACAGTTTATTCTTAAGACACTTCCGCGTTCCGAATTCAAGGGATTACCCCCGCCACTTAACAGAGTCTCACTCTGCTTGGGCACTAAGTCGCGAACCATACTTGATAACATTCATCATCTTAGTCATATAGTTCGTGTCACGCGAGTGTCGCCCTCAACGAACGAGGCTCAGAAACATGACTGTCCGCAATCGCCGATCGGCCTTCACGCTGATCGAACTCCTGGTGGTGATCGCGATCATCGCCGTGCTGGTGGGGCTCCTGCTTCCCGCGGTCCAGAAGGTCCGCGAGGCCGCGGCCCGGGCCAAGTGCCAGAACAACCTCAAGCAGATCGGCACTGCCGTCCACAACTACCATTCCGCGAACGACACAGATCCTCGACAAGATGGATCCGAAGGCGCTGGAGAGCCTGTACCAGCAGCTCGTCCCGTCGAAGCTCAAGCCGGCAGAAGCCCCGAACCTCGAACTGGAGAGCGTGGGCCGGGAGTCCGAGAAGGCCAACACGGCCTTGGAGAAGCTCGCCCAGAACGTGAAGGGGGCGGGCGAGGCGGCTGAGGCTCTCAGCGGGCAGGCCCAAAGGTTCAAGTCGAAGGCCGAGAGCCCGCGGAAGATCACGCTCGACGACTTCGCGACGCCGACGCCGCGGAAGCCTGAGCCGATTCAGCCGACGATGGAAGACTTCGGGTTCAAGTCCCGGAAGATCACACTCGGCGACTTCGCGACGCCGACGCCGCGGGCGGAAGAGCCTCGCAAAATCACGATGCAGGACTTCGGGTTCAAGCCGGTCGCTCGGCCGGTCCGCCCGATCGCTCGTGAAGTGGGCGACGACGAGATCGCCCGCGAACAGTGGACGCCCGCGGGGGCCCTCAAGGACGCCAAGGGATACCTGCCGTTCGGGATCGGCCAGAAACTCGGCGGGAAGTTCGAAACGATGGGCGCGGCGTACAAGGCCGCATCCAGCGAGGCGGCGGCTGCAGGAGCCGGGACCGCACGGGCCGCGGCCGCGGGAGTCGGTGAGGCGGCGGTGGCCGCGGGGCCAGCGGCTGCACTTGCCGTGGCCGAGATCGCCAGCGTCGTGGTCACGAAGGGGCTCAACAGCGTCCGAGGGATGATCGAGCACACGGGGCGGCAGTTGAGCCTGCTGGCGGAAAACTCGCATCTCGAGTATTTCAAGTCGGCGGTGGACGCGGCCTCGTCGTCGCTTTCCGAGATTCCCATCGTCGGAAAGGTCTTGGCTGCGGGGCTGCAACTGGCGGCGGCTCCGATCCGGGTGTTCGCCGATACCGTGAACGCGTTCGTGGCGCGAGGGAAGGAACTCTCGGGCTTCAGCGGCGACCTGGCGGCGGCAAACGCCACTGCCGACGTTCGATCACTGATGAGCGACATTGCGGAGGCCCAACGGCTGGGGCCGGACCTGGCCCGGCTCACCGACGCACAGAGCCGCATCGAGAACGACATTCGCGAGTTGCTGCTGCCGATTAAGGAAGCCGTCGTGAAAGTGCTGGCCAACCTCCTCGAAATGGTTGCTGATGGCGTCGATAATTTGAAGCGATTGCTCGTGATCGTTGGGGAGGGGTTTCTCACTGCCCTGGAGGCCATCTCGAGGATTGTCCGAGTCCTTCCAGGTGGCGGGGCCATTGCCGACCTCATCGACAAGCTCCGCCGGTTCCTCACCGCATCGCCGGCGGCCACCGACCCGATCACTGGCTGGCTCGCCGCGGCCGACACGCTTGGTCTGGGATTGGTGCCGGGGGTACGCCCGCCGGCTCCGGCGATGCCGCCGGGCGTTTTGCCGATCCCGTAAGAGTCGGAGCGAATCGGTAGCGTCGATACTTGACGCATGTCATCCCTCGCCGATCCCGGAATCACCCGTTACGGATCCTTCGACTTCCCCGTGGAGACCGTCACCACGGGGATCTCCGTCGTGCCCGAGTACGACGCCGCGGGCCGCACCGTCGTCCACAACACGTACACCTGGACGATCGAGACCTACCTCACGGGCACTGCGACCGACGCCGCCGTCCGGGCCGCTGTTCAGCAACTCACCAAACCGGCGTACCCCTTCCGATACACGAATCGCGGCCTCGGCGTGGTCGTGAACATTGGCAGCGTCCGGGACGTCGTCTGGGGCCCAAAGCCGATCTCGTGCGACGTCGTGCCGCTGGGGGCTGGCAACGGCGTGAAGCTGGTCTGGAAGGTCGCCGCTCGGATCCCGGACTGTGCTGACGCGGTCTACTCCTTCGCGATGGCGGAGTGGAACTACACGATCCAGTACAGCATCGACGCCACGGGGTACTCGCGCCGAACGCACACCGGCTTCGTGCGCATCCCCGTGACGCGAACCTCGCCGAGCAGTCGTTCGATTCCGGACTCTGCGGACGCCTACCGCGAACGGATCAATCCGCCGCTGCCGCGCGGATTCCGCCGGATTCCGGGGGAATTCACGCTCTCGATGGACAAGGCTCGGCTCGACTTCTCGATCGTCGACGAGCAGTTGCCGCCGAACATCTTGCCGCCGGGGCAAGATCGTTGATGGGCTCACCGGCGAACAGGCCGCGAAGGCCGCGAACGACAACTTCGAGGTTGCCACCCGTCGGGCCCACGAACTCGCCACGGATCCTCATACGCGGTGGGATCACCAATCCGTTCTCGCCGAGGCGGATGCACTCAACCGGCAGATCAACAAGGGGATCACCAAAGACGGCGTCCTGCTCCGCACGGACGACTCCACGAAGTTCCCGTACACGAAGGTCGAGCACCTCGAACTGGCTCGTCGACAATTCGCGGAGGAACTCGCGAACCGCCTCAATGACCCGAAAGCCGATCCGGTGGAGACCGCGGCCTGGATCGAATGGCGGGCGAATCTGACCGATCACTTCTGGGCGGACGGCGTAGGGAAGGCCAGCAAGGCGCTCGCGATGATCCCGCTGATGCGGGCCGGCCTGCCGCTGCCCGAGTACCGGGACAACAAGGAGTTCTTCAAGTTCTCGGCCCCGTCGCCGTACGATCCGACCAAGGGCCCTGAATCGTACCTCGATGAACATTGGGAAAAGTTCCGGGAGTACTACAAGGGCCTGATGCCGAAGAACACGAGGGATGCCCATCTCTCGCAGGCGGCTTCGACGTGGCTGGATTCGAACGGAGGGTCTCTCGCGAAGTTGAGTCACGATGCCATCACGGCATCGGCACGCTCGGGAGAACTGTCCCGCAAGGTCGAACTGGAATTGCGACGGGCCAAGGTCGACTCGGAACAAGCATCCCATGATGCCGAGGAATCGGCTAAGATGCCGACGCCGGCGGCGAACAACCACCAGGAGGCTTCCAATGACAACCGTGAACTGGAAAGCCGAAGCGGAGAAGGCGAAAGCGGACGGCTACGTGAGCGGCCATTGGGAGATTCTGCTCCGGCAGTCAATCGAACGCAAGAATCCCGCCCTGGTGAAGGAGCTGGGGAGCGACTTCCAGGCGTATCTGATCGTTCAGACGAGCCGAGCGGTGGATCTGTACAGCAACCTGATCGACGAGGGGACCGACCCGCAGACGGCCCGGGAACTGGCGATGTCCGAACTCCTCGAAAGCGGCGACCCAGTGTCGCCGGCCCAAGCCGAAACGAGCATGGCCAACGATTAGGCGGCGGCCTCGACGGGTCTGCTCCCGCGATCCCCGATCCCACCCCGACCGAACAGGTCGTCTCCGAGCCGCCGGCACACGACAATCCGACCGACCTCTCTGCCGGCAACTTTCGTTTCGCTCGCACCGCGTGCTCGCTTCGCCCAGTCTTCGTCGCGATCATGAAGTGTCCGGCGAGTGACACCGCGGTGTCACCCGCTGGATCCGGCCGCGCCGGCGACGCCATCGCCAACGCGATTCGCGGTCCAGCACGCGACGCAACGCCAACCGGCACAGGGAACT
>Ga0169931_10000365_pt1 | contig 74069 bp, 67 predicted proteins | sample Kivu_15m_20L_FD_129675 | JGI IMG/M metagenome (GOLD analysis project Ga0169931, IMG submission 129675) | Freshwater microbial communities from Lake Kivu, Western Province, Rwanda to study Microbial Dark Matter (Phase II) - Kivu_15m_20L... | ecosystem: Environmental > Aquatic > Freshwater > Lake... | reverse complement strand
TCGAGACTTTAAAAAATTAATCTCTATTTTTGTATTTAAAATCATTCTAAATAAGATGACGATCACCTTAGATTCTTTGCTTAAAAATCAAAAAGCAACTATTGTTGGTTTTGATGTAGTAAACACTCCTTTAAAATTAATTGAAATGGGGTGTATGGAAGGCCAAGTAATTGTTGGTAAAGGAAAGGCACCATTAGGAGACCCTTTGTTGTTTGAGGTGAATCAAACCCAAATTGCCATCCGAAAGGAAACTGCACAAATAATAGAAATCGAAATTCTATCCAAGTAATTCGTTGTTCATGGCTGAATCGTTAAAAATTGCATTGATTGGCAATCCGAATACAGGGAAAACTTCTTTGTTTAATCAATTGACTGGCTTGCAGCAACAAGTTGGAAATTATCCGGGTGTAACTGTAGAAAGAAAAGTAGGTAATTGTACTTTAACTAACGGACAAAAAGCAAAAATTATAGATCTGCCGGGTACCTATAGTTTAAACACTACTTCAAAAGATGAAAATGTAGTTTTAGAATTGTTGTTAAATGAAAATGATAACGACTTTCCGGATGTGATTGTTGTGGTATCGGAAGTAGTTAATTTGTCAAGAAATTTATTGCTTTTTACCCAAATTAAAGACTTGGGAATTCCAACTTGCTTGGTAGTTAATATGATTGACCAAATGCCAGCAAAAGGAATTCAATTAAACGTGCCATTACTGGAAGAATTTCTAGGAACAAAAGTCATTTTGACTAATTCAAGAACCGGAGAAGGTTTGCATGAATTAAAAGAAAAGCTATCAACTTCTATTACCGAAAATCATAAAAGTTTGGTGGATATTTCCAAAATCGACCCTTTGTATTTTGAAGCTTTAGAAAAAGATTTTCCAAATACCTCTTTATACAAACTTTGGTTGGTAGTTACTCACGATTTGCATTGGAACCAACACACCAAAACTTTTGTTGAAGCAAAAGTTGGGGTAAAAAACGAAATTGAAATTAAAAAAATGCAACATCGTGAATCGGTGATTCGCTTTCAGGCCATTAAACAAATATTGGCAAAAACCTACCAAATACAACCAGAAAAAGCACAAAATTGGCAAGCAAAATTAGACCGAATTTTTACCCATGCCATTTTTGGTTATGTTTTCTTTTTTGGATTGCTGTTTGTGATGTTTCAATCGATATTTCATTGGAGCAGCATTCCGATGGATTTTATTGACGAACAATTTGCAAACTTAAGCTCATGGGTGAGTCAAACACTTCCTGTAGGCATGTTAAACAGCTTGATAACAGAAGGTGTGATTCCGGGTATTGGAGGTGTTGTAATTTTTATGCCTCAAATTGCCTTTTTATTTCTATTTATTTCTTTGTTAGAAGAAAGTGGCTACATGAGTCGTGTGGTTGTGTTGATGGATCGATTAATGAAACCTTTCGGTATGAACGGAAAAAGTATCATTCCGTTAATTTCCGGAACTGCTTGTGCCATTCCTGCTGTCATGGCAACCAGAAATATCGAAAACTGGAGAGAACGATTGATTACCATTCTTATTACACCATTTACCACTTGTTCTGCCAGAATTCCGGTTTATACCATTTTAATTGCTTTAGTAATACCAAACGAATATTTTTTAGGCGTTTTTCAATTGCAAGGAATGGTAATGTTTTTGTTGTATGTAGCAGGGTTTGCCGTTGCTATATTGTCTGCATATGTATTGCATAAACTTTTAAAAGTAGAAAAGAAGAGTTATTTTGTGGTAGAATTGCCAAGCTACAAAATTCCATTCTACAAAAATGTTGGATTGAATGTGTACGACAAAACCAAAGCGTTTGTGTTTGGTGCAGGAAAAATCATTATTTCTATTTCTATTTTGCTTTGGTTTTTAGCTTCTTATGGGCCAAACGATCAAATTAATCTAGCAGAGGAATGGATTGTTTCTCAACCGGAGTATCAAAATGTAGAAACCGAAGTAGTTGAAGATGCCATAGCATCCTATAAATTAGAAAACTCTTTCATTGGTTATTTGGGTAAAGCCATCGAACCTGTTATTCAACCATTAGGATACGACTGGAAAATTGGTATTGGAATTATTGCGTCATTTGCTGCAAGAGAGGTTTTTGTTGGCACTATGGCTACCATTTATAGTGTAGGTAGAAGTGCTGATGAAGAAGCTACCATCAAACAACGCATGCAAAACGAAAGGAATCCTACCACCAATCAACCAATTTATAACCTTGCAAGCGGTATTTCGTTGTTGTTATTTTATGCCTTTGCCATGCAATGTATGAGTACTTTGGCAGTGGTAAAAAAAGAAACCAACAGTTGGAAGTGGCCTATGATACAATTGTTTTTTATGAGTGGTTTTGCTTATTTAGTGGCTTTTATTTCCTATCAATTTTTTCAATAAGTCATGGTAAAATGATTCCTTTGGTGCTTTTGGCAATAAGTTTTGGATACAGTCAAAATAAAATTGACAAAGCTAAAGACGATTTAAATCAGCCATCAAACACCACTGTAGGTCCATCAAATACGAACCATGCTGGAGGTAGAACCAGAAGTAGAACCCATCAAAGCGACCCAAGTTTGTTGGAGTTTTTTATCACAGATATTGCTTTTGGATTGGTGAAATATGGCCTAATTGGTTCTTATGCAACAGAAGACCATTTACACTATGGAGCAACCCCATATCCGTTGCAAAAACTCGGGAAAGGTTATTATAGTTCAGATTCGGACTATCCGTTATGGAGAACACATTTTCAAAACAGATTTTTATATTCCAACAACACTTTGATTGGCAACGAAATACAAGGCAGCATTCATCCTTCAAAATATTTTTATGCCAGTGTTTCTTATGCTGCGTTTTGGGAATTTAATCGGATAGTAGACCGCACCAACCACTTAAATCTCTTCTATTTTCATTTACATTACGACCGAATTCGATTAGAGCAATTTCAATTAGGATGGAAAATCGGAATGTCGTATATAGGAACTGGAGTAAATAAAGCAGGATTTTCTTATGGTTTGCAAGCTCAGTATTTTTTTCAGAAAAACTACAGCTTTGCCGGAAACATCAATTGGAGTCAGATCAATCAACAACCGGTAAACCAATTAGACGTTCAAATCAAACGTCATTGGAACAACTATCATTTGCATTTAGGGTACCAACACTACCGCATCGGAAGTCCACAATTTCGTTTTATTGGTTTAGGTGGAGGAATTTATTTATAAACTTTAAAATTAAAATTATGCAGAAAAAAATCTCTTACGTAATCGCTGTTTTATCCATTGTATTGGGCTTATTTTTTATTTACAAAGGGTTGAACAAACATTTTTTGAGTCCTTGTAAAGTGTATGATGCCACATCTACCATTCCATTAGCTTACCAACAAGTTATTACTGGTATGTGCCAATCGGGAATGTTAAAAGTGGTTGGCTTTTTTCAAACTTTATCGGGTGTTTTACTGATTATTCCAAGAACCAGATTGTTTGGAGCTATCACACTTTTACCCATTATTTTTAACATTTTTTGTTTGCATTTGTTTTTAGATAATCGTCCGGAAGAATTGGTAGAAACCGGAATTCCATTGGCTATGAACCTAGCAATTTTGGATTTGCTTTATCCGAAATGGAAGGTATTGTTTCAAAAATAATTTTTAAGGTTTATTTATCCAAATGGACATCCTTCAAAATATCGTTGCTTTTTTGCTCTTAGGATTCTCCTTATTCTATTTGGGCAAGAAATTTTTCTTTAAAAAAAAGAAGAAAAGTTGTGGAGAAAAAGAATGTGGTTGTCATTAAACCGCTTCAAACCATTTTCCAGGTAAAGGCCTGATAACTCCTTGTAATTCCATTTGCAATAACATAGAAGACAATTGGTGGATAGGAATGCTGCAATGCAGTGAAATTTCATCCAACAATTTTTTTCCGTTTTCCAAGAGATAGTCATAAACCATTTGTTCTTTTTCGGATAATTGCACAAACAATTGCTTTTGAATGGTAGGTGTTGGCTTTTCTTCTAGCTTCCATTGAAGCAAATAAATCAAATCCTCTGCACAGGTAATCATTTGTGCTTTTTGTGTTTTAATGAGATAGTTGCAACCTTGGCTATACTTATCACTTACTCTTCCGGGTACTGCAAAAACATCTCTGTTGTAATCATTTGCTAAATTGGCTGTGATAATAGATCCTCCTTTTTCGGCACTTTCAACAACTATGGTAGCTTCTGCAATTCCAGCAACGATGCGGTTTCTTTTTACAAAATTCTCCTTATCTGGTTGAGAAGAGCTCCAAAACTCGGTTAATAAACCACCATTTTCTTCCATCTTTTTGGCATACTTGCTATGCACTTTTGGGTAAAACTGATTGAGTCCATGGGCTAAAATCCCTATGGTTTGTAAATCGTGTTCCATTGCTAGTTTATGGGCTGTAATATCTACGCCATAAGCAAATCCACTCACAATTATCGGCTGAAAAGGTTGTATCGTTTCCATGAAATTTTTTAAAAACTCCGATCCGTAATTTGTGATGTTTCTAGTACCTACAATACTAATTATTTTAGATTGTTTCCATTGCATTTTTCCTCTTCCAAATAACAATACCGGACCATCTACACAATGTTTTAATTTTTCAGGGTAATTATCGTTTTTAAAGTAAAAAATTTCATTTGAACTTTTTTCCAAGTATCGCATTTCTATCTCAGCCAAAGCAAATACCTCTTTATTTTGTAATCGTTTGACCAATACTTCTCCTACTCCATCAATTTTTTGCAACAAACTTTTTTTTGAGGAAAAAACAGCTTCTGCAGTTCCGCAATGATGCAATAATTTTTTAGCTACTATATCTCCAACGCCCTCTACTTGCAACAAAGCCAATAAGTGAAATAATTCTTGTGGATTCATAAAAATATCACATACCAATATTTCAAAGATACTATAAGGATTAGAAATTGTTATGAAAAACCTAATTTTTTGTGATGTAAGTTTTAAATAGATACTTTTAGGTTGTTAAAGATTAAACCAATTAAATTCGATGAAAAAACTCACCTTATTAATCACGACCTTTATGATTACTGCCACAGGATTCGCTCAAAAAACATCCTTTCAGTCGGTCGCAAACGACCCATTAAAGGCACAAATCTACACCTTAGAAAACGGTTTAACCGTTTATTTAAGTGTGAACAAAGAAGAACCACGAATACAAACTGTAATTGGCGTTCGGGTAGGAAGTAAAGACGACCCAAGCAACACAACCGGTTTGGCACATTACTTTGAACATATGATGTTTAAAGGAACTCCAAACTTTGGTACCACCGATTGGGAAAAAGAAAAAATGATGATCCAACAAATTGAAGATTTGTTTGAAGTGTATCGCAAAACGACCGATCCGGAGCAACGCAAAAAATTATACAAAGAAATTGACGCGTTGTCTTTTGAAGCTTCCAAATTGGCAATTCCGAACGAATACGACAAATTGATGAAAGCCATAGGATCTACAGGCACCAATGCTGCAACCGGAAATGATTACACCTATTATGTAGAAAACATTCCGAACAACCAATTAGAAAACTGGGCAAAAATTCAATTTGATCGTTTTACCTATCCCGTATTGCGTTTGTTTCATACGGAGTTAGAAACGGTTTATGAAGAAAAAAACATGTCACTTACCAATGATGCCCGTAGAGCAAGCGAAGCCATGTTGAATGCCTTGTTTCCGAACCATCCATATGGAACACAAACTACTTTAGGTGATCCGGAACATTTGAAAAACCCTTCGATGTTAGAAATTCGCAAGTTTTTTGACAAATATTATGTTGCCAACAACCTTGCAGTATCTATGTCGGGTGACTTTGACCCTGAAGTAGTAATTGATATATTGAAGAAAACTTTAGGAAAACTAAAACCTGGAAATGCTCCAAAATTCCAAGGACAACCGCTTCCTGCTCTAACTGGAGTTAAATCGGTAGATGTGATTGGTTTGGAAGCAGAAAACGTAAGAATTGCTTACCGTTTGCCAGGCTTAGGAAGTCCGGAAGCCATGAAGGCAGAATTGGCAGCAGAAATTTTATCTAACTCCAAAGCTGGTTTGTTAGATTTGAATGTGAACCAAAAACAACGCATCCAAGGAGGTGCAGGAGCTTCTACTTGGACCTTAAATGACCATAGTGCTTTGATGATTTCCGGAAGAAATAAAGCCGGACAAACTTTAGAAGAAGTTAAAGACATTTTATTAGAGCAAGTAGAATTATTGAAAAAAGGTCAATTTGAGGATTGGTTAATAGATGCTTGTATCAACAACATCAAATTGTCAGAAATTCGTCAGTTAGAAAGTAATCGAAGCAGATCGATGAAAATGGTAATGGCTTATTTGAATCGTCAAAGTTGGGAAGATGTGGTAAGTTATACCGACAGAATGAGCAAAATTACCAAAGCAGAGTTGGTAGCTTTTGCCAACCAATACTTTGGAAATGATTACGTGGTAATTTATAAGCGTCAAGGAAAACCATCGGATATTCCGGTAGTAGATAAGCCTGCTATCACTCCAATTCATATCAATAGAGATGCACAATCAAATTTTTATAAAGAAGTTGCTTCTGCTAAAGTGAATAAAATTAGTCCTGTTTTTGTAGATTTTGACAAAGAAATCACCAAAGGAAAAACCAATAAAGGACAAGCTATCTTATATAAAAAGAACGAAACCAATCCTACATTTGACTTGGTATATTACTTCCCGTTTGGAAGTAATGAAGATAAAAAAATCAATTTAGCAGCTAGCTATTTGAATTATTTAGGAACTTCTAAATACACTCCGGAACAAATCAAACAAGAGTTTTTTAAATTGGCTTGTAACTTTAGTGTAAGTGCATCGCAAGACCAAACTACCATTCGTGTTAATGGATTGAGTGAAAACCAAGAAAAAGCAATGGTATTGTTGGAAAGCATTTTAAAAGATGCTCAACCGGATGAAAAAGCTTATCAAAACTTGGTTGCAACCATTTTAAAATCAAGAGCAGACAGCAAGAAAAACCAACGTAGTAACTTTTCAGCATTGGTAGATTATGCTACTTATGGTCCGGTTTCACCAACCACATTTACCGTATCTGAAGCAGAATTAAAAGGGATGACTCCTAATGATTTGATTGCCATCATCAAAAACATGAATAACTATGTGCATGATGTAATATACTATGGGCCAAGTTCTTTTGTTCAAATCAAAGCACTGGTAGAAAAACACCACCTAGTACCAGCTAAATTTACTCCAGCTCCAAATGGTGTTAAATTTGAAGTACAAGATACCAAAGCCGATCGTGTGTTTTTTGCTCATTACGATGGACCACAATCAAACGTGCAAACAGTAAGCAAAGGAGCGATGTATGATGAAAAAATCATGCCTTCGGTAAACTTATACAACGCTTACTTTGGTGGAGGTATGAATGCGATTGTATTTCAAGAAATGCGTGAAAAAAGAGGATTGGCATATTCTGCTAACGCAAGATACAATGCTCCTGGCAAACCAGATGAACATTTTAGAAATACCAGTTTTATTGCCACTCAAAATGACAAGGTTGTAGATGCTTTAAATGCATTTAACGAATTGTTTAACGAAATGCCTGTTTCTGAAAATGCTTTTAACTTAGCTAAAGAAGCTTTGATAACCGACATTGAAACCAACCGAATTAGCAATATGAACATTATTTGGAGTTATATTGCTGCCAAAAGAATGGGTAGAAGCTACGATTTCAGAAAAATGATGTACGAAAAAGTTCCTTCGATGACCATGCAAGACGTGTTGAAATTTAATGACACTTACATCAAAAATCAACCAAAAACCTATGTGATTTTGGGTAACGAAAAATTATTAGATTTTGAAACCATCGAAAAGAATTTCGGAAAAATTACTCGTTTACAACCTGAAACTTATTTCGGTTACTAATTTCTTAAGTTACTAGATTAACCAAAAGGTGTTCGTTTAACCAAGCTGTTTTCGAACACCTTTTTTTATTTCCTTAAATGCTTCTCAAAATGATCTAAAATTCGTTGGTATTCATCTATCCACGAAGTTGTTTCTTTAAAACCATGAGCTTCGATTGGGTAAGAAGCCATTTCCCAATTTTTCTTTTTTAGTTCTATCAATCGTTGCGATAGTCTTACCACATCTTGGTATTGCACATTGTCATCTACCATACCGTGTAAAATAAGCAATGGATCTTTTAAATTTTGTGCAAAATAAAAAGGAGAACTTCTTTCATAAGCAATTGGATCCGTTTCCGGATAATTCAAAATATTTCCGGTGTACGGATGGTTGTAATGAGCCCAGTCTGTAACAGCACGTAAGGCTGCTCCGGCAGCAAATTGACCGGGTTCGGTAAACAAGGCCATCAATGTGATAAAACCACCATAAGAGCCTCCGTAAATACCTACTCTGTTGGCATCAATTCCATGATTTTGTACCAAATAATTTTTCCCATCTACATGGTCTGACAAGTCCAAGCCTCCCATGTGTCGGTAAATACCGGTTCTAAAATCTCTTCCATACCCATCACTACCCCTGTAATCAATATCCAATACTGTATATCCCTTTTCCATCAACAAATGATGGAACATGTACTCCCTATGATAAGTGCTCCAATAGTGATGAGCATTTTGTAAATATCCCGCACCATGCACAAAAATTACCGCAGCTTGATTTTTTACTTCTTGTTTAGGGGCATATAATCTTGCATACACTTTAGTACCATCTTTGGCAGTAAAAGTGACCACTTCCGGAGTAATCCAAGGGTATTGGTTAAAGGACTTGGTTGTAGATTGGGTTATTTGTTGCAGTTTGGCATCCTTTTTATTTTCTGCTATATATAATTCCCACGGCTGATTGGCTGAAGAAAATCGCAAAGCCCAATACTTTTCTTCTGGAGAAAGCTCTGCTTCAAAAGCACCTTGTTTCGCAAACAAAGTGGTTAACTTTTTGGTTGCTATCTCTAATCGTTGTACTTCTCTATTCCCCGGATGGGTTTGGTTGGTAACTAAATACAAAATTTGAGCATTTTTAGATGATATAACCTCTCTTACTTCCCAATTGCCTTGCGTTAGTGCTTCTTTTTTACCAGAAACCAAATCTACCTGATACAAATGCGAATACCCTGTTGCTTCCGATTGAAAGTACACGCGATAGGTATTTGGGAAAAACTTTAACACACCTCTGCTTTGGGCATAATTCGGAATTCCAGGACCTGCAATCCATGCTTCATCATATTGTGCATCTAGTTCTTTGATGCTTCCCTCTTTGAGATTTAATTGCACCAACCACCTTTTTTTATTGTTTAAACTTCTTACTTCCAAAACTGCATATTTCCCATCATCAGAAAAAACAGGTGCTTGCATGACTATACCATCTACACCCAATTCATCTATCTTCGCATCCGGATATTCCTCCCAATATTTGGGTTGTTTAGATAAATTGGAGAGTTTTGAAAAATCTACCGAATAAACCGTATCTCTTTCCACATCCATCAAAAACATTTGGTGTTTTGGAAAATTTTTAACCGAAACTTTGGGTCTGGCATTTTTATTTTCTGTAAAACCATCTTGGGTTATAAAATGTTCTACTTTGGTATTTACAGAAGATGGATATTCGGTAACTCTAAAAGTAAGATGCTTCCCACTCGGACTTACCGTGATTTGCTCTAAACTTGCTTTGCCATAATAATAAGGTTTTGGAAAGAACTCTTTTTGCAACTTCCGAATGGAGTCTTGCCATTTTTGCTGATGTTTTTGCTTTTGAATTATGGTAAATAACTCTTCTTGTTGTTTTTGTAAATAACTGGCTTTGGGAGCTTTTTCAGGAGCTTTCCCAGATTGAAAATTGGTGATTTGCAACAACTGATTGGTATTTTGGTTCCACTGAAACAATTGTTGGTTTTGTTGGAAATAAATAATTCCGGGAGAATTACCAAGTGTAACATTTGAAATTGGTTGACTACTTTGGTATATTTTCTTGCTTTTTTTGGAAGAAAGATGGTAGGTAAATAAGGCTCCTTCTTTGGTGTAATATAAGTTTCCGGAAGCATCCTTAGCTGCATTTCCAAGATAGGTTTCTGCTTGGTTGCCATTATATTTTTGGGGAGTAGTCATTCCTTTGCTCCAAAAATAGGTTTCTGCTAAAGGATATTGGTTTGGATTCCATTCAAAAAAAATAGTATTCCCGTCAGTTGACCAACGAGCATTGGTAGGAGAATGGCCAATAAAATCGTCTCCTTGCATGATTTGATCTAAGGTAAGTTGCTGGGCAAACAAAACACCGGTAAACAGATACCAAAACAAAAGCTGTTTCATTCGATAAAAATTAAGTGTATTTCAAAAATAAGACTTCTCAATCAAACCTTGGGTAGTTTTAAGATTATTATCAAAAAACAGCATAAAAAAAGCCACGATTTCTCATGGCTTGGTATCTCAAAAAATCAATTCTTATCCATTTAAAGCTTCGGCTCCACCTACAATTTCTAAAATTTCTCCAGTAATTGCAGCTTGACGAGCTTTGTTGTAAGTTAATTTTAATTGGTTTCGCAAAGCGGTTGCGTTATCTGTTGCTTTGTGCATAGCTGTCATACGTGCACCGTGTTCTGCAGCAAAAGAATCGCGAATTGCTTTGAACAATTGGGTTTTTAAAGCCTTTGGAATTAACGTTAAAATGATTTCTTCTTTACTTGGCTCGTAAATATAATCTCCGGTAGCGTTGCTATTATCTGTAGCTTGTGCTACCAATGGTAAAAACTGTTCTGTTTTGATGATTTGTGTAGCTGCATTTTTAAATTGATTGTACACCAATTCAATTTTGTCGTAATTTCCAGAAGTAAATTTATCTGCTATTTCATTTGCTAACTTGGCAGCATGTTCAAAAGTCAATTGGTCAAAAATTCCATTTTCTACAATATTTACTGTCATGGTTTTTTTCAACACGTCTGCACCTTTTTTTCCAATGGCATATACCTCTACTTCTTTTCCGGCATAGATTTCTTGCAAGTTTTTCACTTGTTTGATTACATTGGAATTAAAAGCACCACACAAACCTCTGTTAGAAGTAATGGCAACAATTAAGACTTTTTTCACTTCACGTTGTTCGGTAAATGCACCTCCTAAATCGCCTTCGATGGTAGCACTTAAATTTTGCAACAACTCTGTGAGTTTTTCTGCATACGGACGCATGGCAGTAATGGCATCTTGTGCTTTTTTCAACTTAGCCGCAGATACCATTTTCATAGCAGAGGTAATCTGCATGGTACTTTGCACCGAGGTGATTCTGTTTCTAATTTCTTTTAAGTTGGCCATTTTGGTAGTATTAAGTTTAAAAGTATTAAGCAACAAGACATCTTACATCTTGATACTTAATACTTCATACTCATTAATTATATTTTGCAGAAACTTCTTTGGCAGCTGCTTCTAAAACATCGGTCAATTCATCTGAGAATTTTCCAGCTTTTAAAGCATTTAAAGTGTCGCGGTGTTTGTTATTTAAGTATTCTAAATAATCTTTTTCAAACTCCTTCACTTTGTTAACCGGTACATTTCTTAATAAGTTTTTGGTACCTGCGTAAATAATGGCTACTTGGTCTTCTACCTTAAACGGATCGTTTACCGATTGTTTTAAGATTTCCACGTTTCTTTTACCTTTTTCAATTACGTTCAAAGTAGCAGCATCTAAGTCGGAACCAAATTTAGCAAATGCTTCCAATTCACGGAATTGAGCTTGATCTAACTTTAATGTACCGGATACTTTTTTCATCGATTTGATCTGTGCGTTACCTCCTACACGAGATACCGAAATACCTACGTTAATTGCAGGACGAACCCCAGAGTTGAATAAATCAGACTCTAAGAAAATCTGACCATCGGTAATCGAAATTACGTTGGTTGGAATATAGGCAGATACGTCACCAGCTTGGGTTTCGATAATTGGCAAAGCAGTTAATGAACCTCCACCTTTTACGATTGGTTTTAACGATTCTGGTAAATCATTCATGTTTTTAGCAATATCGTCATCTGCAATTACTTTTGCAGCTCTTTCTAACAAACGAGAGTGTAAGTAAAATACGTCTCCCGGATAAGCTTCACGTCCTGGCGGTCTTCTTAACAACAATGATACCTCACGGTATGCTACTGCTTGCTTTGACAAGTCATCATAAATAATCAAAGCAGGACGACCTGTATCACGGAAATACTCCCCGATAGCAGCACCCGCCATTGGAGCATATACTTGCATTGGAGCTGGGTCAGAAGCATTTGCAGCAACAATCACAGTGTATGCCATTGCTCCTTTGTCTTCTAAAGTTTTAGCAATACCTGCTACGGTTGAAGCTTTTTGTCCTACAGCAACGTAAATACAAAATACTGGTTGACCAGCATCGTAAAATTCTTTTTGGTTTAAGATGGTATCAATACAAACGGTAGTTTTACCGGTTTGACGGTCACCAATTACCAACTCTCTTTGCCCTCTTCCTACAGGAATCATGGCATCGATAGCTTTAATACCTGTTTGCAAAGGTTCGTTTACCGGCTGACGGTAAATTACCCCAGGAGCTTTACGCTCTAATGGCATTTCGTACAATTTCCCTCCGATAGGACCTTTCCCGTCAATTGGGTTTCCAAGAGTATCTACTACACGACCCACCATTTCTTCTCCAACTTTAAGAGAAGCAATTCTTTGGGTTCTTTTTACTGTAGATCCTTCTTTAATTCCGGTAGATGGCCCTAACAATACTACCCCTACATTGTCTTCTTCCAAGTTCAAAACGATGGCTTCCATACCGTTGTCAAACTGAACTAACTCTCCGTACTGAGCGTTAGACAATCCGTACACACGAGCAATACCGTCACCCGCTTGTAATACAGTTCCTACTTCTTCTAAGGAAGCTCCGGCATCAATTCCGGATAATTGTTTCTTTAAAATTGCTGAAATTTCAGCAGGTTTAATTTCTGCCATTTTATGTAGATATTAATGGTGTTTAATTGATAATTTCTCTTTTAATTTCTTGTAAACGACTTGCTACAGAAGCATTTAATTGTTGGTCACCAACTCTTAAAATAAAACCTCCTATGATACTTTCATCCACTTTATGGTCTAAAACTACTTGGTGGGAAGTCATTTGTTTTGCCTTTTCCAAAACTTGTTTCTCCAATTCTGCTGTCATCGGAATAGCAGTAGTAATTGTAGCTTTTACTATTCCGTTTTGTGCCAACAACAAATCTTGAAATTTTTGGGTAACGGCAAATAAAATGTCAAAACGTTTGTTTTGGTATAACAACTCAAACAACGCATTGGTTTCTTTTTGTGCTTGTGGAAACACTTCTAATAAAGCGTTTCTTTTCATCTCTTGCTTAATCACAGGATTGGTCAAAAACATTTGTAAATCTTTACTTTGTTTCCAAGCATCCTGCATCAAAGTCATATCCGAATTCACTTTTTCTATGGTTCCGTTTTGGTTAGCCAATTCTAAAATGGCTTTGGCATATCTAACAGCTGCTCTTGACATGAATGCTAGGTATTAGTTTAATTTGGTTTCAGCCAACATTTTTTCTACCAACTGGGCATGAGCTTGTTTATCGCTCAACTCTTTACGCAACAATTGCTCTGCAATTTGTAAAGAGAACTCTGAAACTTGGTTCTTCAATTCAGCCATCGCAGCATTTTTCTCTGCTTCAATGGCTTGCTTGGCTTGTACAATCATTTGCTCTCCTTGGTGAGCAGCTTCATTTTTTGCATCTGCAATCATTTTCTCTTTCATTTCTCTTGCTTCTTTCAACATAGCATCTCTTTCAGCTCTAGCTTCTTGCAATAATTTTTCGTTATCTGACTTCAAATTTTGCATTTCTTTTTTGGCATTCTCTGCAGATTGTAAGGCATCTTTGATGCCTTCTTCTCTTTCTGTGATAGAATTCATGATAGGTTTCCAAGCATATTTTACCATCAAAACGATCAAAATAATCATGATGATTAACTGCCAGAAAAATAATCCAAAACCAAAATCGTTAATTAATTTCTCCATTATAAATGAATTAAATGATATAGTGTTTGCAAATAAATTTTAGTAAAAAAACTCTGGGGTACACCAACCGTGTAAACCAGAGTTTAGTTTTTTTAAGCTTTACCTAAGATCAAGGCAGCAAATGCCAAACCTTCAAGTAACGCTGCGATAATAATCATCGCAGTTTGAATTTTTCCTGCAGCTTCTGGCTGACGAGCGATAGCATTCATAGCAGAACCCCCGATTTTTCCTAAACCTATACCGGCTCCGATTACTACTAATCCTGCACCTACTAACATTGGAATGTTCATGATAAATATATATAAAAATTAAACTTCAATTAATTAATGATGCTCCTCGTGGTGATGGTCTTGTACTGCCATACCGATAAATAAAGAAGACAACATGGTAAATATAAATGCTTGCAAAAATGCTACTAACAATTCGATAACAGAGATAAACAAAGTCAATGCTAATGAAATTGGCAAATCGGCAGCTAAATTCTTTCCAACAAAAATCATGGCAATCAAACTCATGATTACAACGTGACCAGCAGTTATGTTGGCATACAAACGTACCAACAAAGCAAATGGCTTGGTTAATGTTCCTAATAATTCTATTGGAGCTAAGATGATTTTCATAGGAACAGGCACCCCTGGCATCCAGAAGATGTGTCCCCAATAATCTTTATTCGCACTAAATTGTGTGATTACATAAGTAAACAAGGCCAAACAAACTGTGATAGCGATATTTCCGGTAACGTTGATTCCTAGTGGAGTCATCCCTAACAAGTTCAACAACCAAATAAAGAAAAATACAGTTAGTAAATACCCCATGTATTTGCGGTATTTTTTTTCTCCAATATTTGGGATGGCAACCTCATCGCGAATGAAAATGATTAATGGCTCTAAAATTCTACCAAAACCAGTTGGAATTGGCCCTCTTTTATAGGATTTAGCCAAGGAAGTAAACATGAATAACAACATGATGGACACCAACAACATAGAAACCACATTTTTGGTGATGGAAAAATCTAATGGCTTGGCATTGGTTGGATGGTGGTGATCGTCGTAAGTAATAGTTCCTTCCGCATCGGTTTTATATATTTTCCCGTGGTATAATTTGTAGTAATTTCCATCTACCCCAGCAACAGTTTCTCCGTGATGAAATTTACTAGACGAAAACACTTTTAATCCATTGTCCCATAAAATAATAGGCAACGAAAAGCCATAGTGCTTTCCGGTAGCTTCGTCTGAAAAGAAAGTAAAATCGTGAGAATCTTGTAAATGGTGCTCAATAAAAGCAGTAATTTTATTTCCTCCTTCTTCGTGATTTTCATGATGCTCTACTTCTTCTGTGGTAGTTGCCACAACAGGAGTTTCCGTTGAAGCTATTGAATCATTAACCGATTGGGCTTGAACAGTTAACACTGCTAAAAGAGTGCAAAACAACGAGAGTAAACGTAAACGGTTTTTGAAAATCACCATACCTATAAAAAATACTTAAAATTAGGTCTTTAAAAATTTGTGCAAAGGTACATTTTTTCTTCATTATGCAAACCTAATCGAAGTTTTTTTTTGAGGAATTGAAAGTCAGAATTTTAGTTTATTGTTTTTTGTTCAAAATTTGGGTGGTAAAGATGGTTTCTATTACCAAAAATACCAAGAATGTGAAGATGAGTGAGTTTTTTTCTACTTCGTGTTGGTCGTTAATGATTTCTAAAAATATCACGTAAACCAAAATGGCTTTAAAGGTGGTTAAAAACAAAAACAAATATCCGACTTGTGCCATGCTTTTTTTGGAAACATAATCTAAAGCAATTAATATGGTTTTGGTAAAAACCCAAAAAAGCAAATAAACTAAGGGAATAGGAAACACAAAATTGGCATAATCCTCTTTAAATGGCCCGAATGCAAACAAAACGTAGTGAAGTAAAAAAAAGGGCAAAACCCAAACAAAAGCCTTGATTAAAAAGGCATCTTTTTGAAACAAAGCAATCATGAATCTTTGGATTGATTTAATTTTTGAACAGTGGAATATACCGTGTATAATGCTACAAATACACCTATTAAAGTAAACAAGGTAGTGTTAGGAGTTTCGGTATGGTTTTCTAATTTTTTATCTAACCACGTTCCAAACCAAGAAAACAACCAAATGGTAACTCCCATTTGAAAGGGAATTTGGGCTAAAATCAACCATTTGTTAGGCTGTTTCTGTTTCATGCGAAAGTATTGCGTTGCTTTCTAAACCTTTCATTACACAGCTGGCAGAAAATTTAGCTCCAGGTTCAACAGACAATTGCCCTACAATGACTTCTCCTAAAATAGTGGCAGTTCCTTTGATGCTTAACAATTCTGTTACTTGGATTTTCCCTTCGAAATACCCTTCGATATCGGCACTTTTACAAACCACGTTTCCACGAATACTTCCGTTAGGACCCACTACAATTTTTCCTTCTCCAAAAAAATCTCCAACCAAGTTACCGTCTAACCTAAAATCTGCTATAGAGGAAATATTTCCTACTATTTTGGTTTCTTCTACAATTCTGTTGGTTCGAACACTTAAAGAACCTCCGCTATTATTTTTTGAAAACATGTTTAATTTATGGTTTAGGTGGATTTTTAAATAATTCCCATTGTTTTTTTGCTTGTACCACTTTGTAGTTTTCCGAAGAAATTACCACTCCTTTTTCCGCTACTTGATATTCTTTTGCTTCTTTTAACAACGATACCAATTCTTTGGCCAAAGTTTCTGATTTTATCTGATGTAAAATCACCATTTGGGTATCTAAATTATAAATGTCGACCGATTTTTTCAGTTTCAAATCTTGACGATTTTCTAAAAACTTGTCTAACTTTTCCAACAAAACTTTTTTAGCAGCTTCTTGGTTACTTTTTAGTTCGTAAACAATTTTCCAAGAAGTTGCTTCTTCTGTTTCCAATGACATTGCTTCTAGTTTTGGTACTTGAGTGTTAAGCAATTCTGCTGCTGCCTTTCCTTCTGCTGCGTTTGGATAGTTTAACACCAAATAGTTCAAACTGTTTTTGTACGCTTCTACTCCTTCTAATTTGGCGGTTAAAGAAGCTTTTAACAATTCTAATTTCGGAACAATTTCATCTCCTACAAATTTGTTGATGGCAACTTCTACCTGCTCATGTACCAACACATAATTTCCTAACTCGTATTGTTTGTATAAGTTTTTATATGCAATTCTCGGATCGTTGTCTAACACATCTTCGGCAACTACTTTACCGCTCAAAATAGAAGCATATCTAGATTCTGGAAACTCTTGAATAATTCTGTTTTCCCACAAATTAGCTTGAGCTATATTGCCTTGTAATTCGTAAATTTTATACAAATGATACATGGATGGCAATACCAACTTTTCTTCTGGTTGGTGGTTTAATACCGAATGAAACTTGGTAGAAGCTCTTTCTAATTCTTTGAACTTTTCCTTGTAAATCAATCCTAATTGGTACCAAGCAAAATTTCTGTCGATTTTTAAACTGTCTATTTCTTTTTCCGATGTAGGTAATTGATCGGTGTAATAGGTTACGGAATACCTTTCGTCCGACTCATCTATTCCATCCAACTCTTTTTTCTTTTCTTTTTCTTCGTCTTTTTCTTCGTCTGTATTGGCATTCTTATTTTGAGAGTATCTCCAATACGTTCCCGGAGTTCGTTTTCCCCAAACACGAATGAATTCTCTTTTTCCGTTTTCTACCAAAGTTTGGTTATAAAAGTAAAATTGTCCGGAAGTTCCACCACCCGAAGCAGAAGCCACAGAAGTATTGCTTTTAGTCACCGGTGGAGCTGCTACAGCACCTTTAGAGGTTTCTTCCATTGATGTAGGTGGCATCCCGGGAAAAGCCATCATGTCATCCCCTCCTAAATCGCTTTTTGTAACAGTTTGACGCAATTGGTTATTTTGTTGGATTTCTTCTTTCTTTTGTTGTTCTTTTTGCAATTTTGCCAATAACGCATCTTGTTTCTTTAGTTTGACAATGTAATCAGAAAAGAATTTTTCTCTTTCAGCTTCGTTCATTTGCCAAATTTTAATGATGCTATCATTAGTAGTGGCAATGCCTTCGTATTTAATCACATCTGCCAAGTTTTCAATCTTCTTGGCAACTGCTCGGTGTTCTCTTGCTTTTAGTGTTAAATACACCAAGGTACTGTCATAGTATTTTCCGGCTGTTACGTATTTGGCTTCGTTAAAGTAAATTTCAGCCAAACTTTGGTACACTTTTGCGGTTAATACTTTGTCATTCTTTTTGTATTTTAAGGAAGTTTTATAAAGGCTTTTGGCTTTTTCAGCATTACCAATGGCATCGTAATACCATGCTTTTTGGTAGTACAAGGCATCAACGTATTTGTTGTTTTCGTAGTCTGCTATTAACTTATTGGCTTTTTTTAACCAAATTACCGAGTCGATGTTCTTTGGATTTTGCAAAAGTGATTGTTGCACATGGGCATGGATCCAATAGCTTTTGGGTGATTTGCGATGCATGTTGATCAACTTTTGGAAAGAAGCATCTGCCAAATCTTTTTGATTTTGTTTTTGGTATAAATGTCCGAGGATGTATAAATACCTTGCCTTTTCTTCTTGTTTTTTGATGAAAGAAACTGCTTTTTCCAATTTGATGGCAGCACTGTCTAATTCTTCCAAATTAATATGTGCCTGAGCCATGATGGCATGTGCATCTGCAAAAGTTTGTTTTTTGAATTTGGTTTCCTTTAAAAGCTTGTTCAAATTTTCTAAAGCAACCGTTTCGTTTTCTAAACGAATGTTGGTTTTTTCTCTCCATAATTTTGCCTCAGCCAATTGATTTACTCTTGGGTATTTGTACAACACATAGTTAAACGCTTCTAAAGCCGGAATAAATCGCTGTTGGTAATATCTGGTTTTACCCAATAAAATGTGGGCTTCATCCATTTGTGGATTTCGCTCAATTCCTTGAATAAGCATCGAACGTTTTTGAATGGATTTGATCGACTTATCTTCCGCTCTTTCAAAATCCGGATTTTTGGCTTTTTCTTCTTCGAGTTTAGCCAAATCAATTTCCTGAAATCTTTCAACCGGTAAAACATCCCAAAAGTTGTCTTGGTAGGTTTCTATCAGTCCTGCTTTTCCTTTTTCCAATGCGTTATTTCCATGGTACAACACATTGTATTTGGTATTTAAAGCTTGAAAGTTTCGGTTTGCAAAGGCATTTTTTTTGGTAGAACAAGCTGCCAAAAACCAAAGGATGCTCAACAAACATAAAATGTATTTTGTTTTCAAAGTGTTCAATATAGCAATCAATAATAACTAAAAAAGCTGGATTTTATTGTAATTAATGGCTAAAATACACAAATTTGATTTGCTTTACACGCCATCAAACAAACCTCCTTGGTTTTTGGTAGAAATTTTTCCTAAATGCTTGTATGCTTTTTCGGTAGCTTCTCTCCCTCTTGGGGTTCGTAAAATAAATCCTTCTTGTATTAAAAATGGTTCATATACTTCTTCGATAGTTTCGCCATTTTCAGAAACTGCAGTTGCCAAAGTAGATAAACCAACGGGTCCTCCTTTGAATTTATCGATAATGGTATGTAAAATTTTGTTGTCCATTTCGTCCAAACCATAGGCATCCACATGCAAAGCTTGCAAGGAGTATTTTGATATTTCTTTATCTATGGTACCATTCCCTTTGATTTGTGCAAAATCTCTTACCCTTCGCAACAAGGCATTGGCAATACGAGGAGTTCCTCTACTTCTGCCAGCAATTTCTATGGCTGCATCGTGGTGAATGGGAGTTTTTAATATAGCAGAACTTCTTTCCACAATCGTAGTGAGTAATTCGGTGTTGTAATATTGTAACCTGCTTTGGATGCCAAAACGGGCTCGCATTGGAGAGGTCAACAAACCTGAACGAGTGGTTGCTCCAACCAAAGTAAACGGATTTAGGTTGATTTGCACTGATCTGGCATTTGGACCACTTTCAATGAGAATGTCAATTTTAAAATCTTCCATGGCAGAGTACAAATACTCTTCCACAACCGGGCTCAATCGATGAATTTCGTCAATAAATAAAATGTCTCTTTCTTCTAAATTGGTAAGCAATCCAGCCAAATCACCTGGCTTGTCTAACACAGGCCCGGAAGTAATTTTAATGCCAACCCCTAATTCGTTGGCTAAAATATTGGCCAACGTAGTTTTTCCTAAACCTGGAGGGCCATGAAACAAGGTGTGGTCTAAAGCTTCTCCACGCAAATTGGCAGCTTTTACAAAGACCTTTAAATTTTCTAACACTTGTTCTTGTCCGGCAAAATCGTGAAAACTTAACGGACGAAGTTTTTTTTCGATGTCGATTTCCTCTGGAGAAAAATGCTGGTTGGTTGGATCCAAATTTTCATTCATACCACAAAGATATTGGATTTGATGGGTTAGAAGAAAGATCCTGCAATAAATTTACCCTTCCTATTTTTGCTCTCCCTTAATGGCATCTTTTACTTTTTCTACCATTTCCTCTACTGCTTCGGTAACTTTTGGGGCTACTTCTTGTACTTTTTGATGGGCTTGCTCTACTAATTCTTCCGCTTTTTCTACCAATGGAGCAGCAACTTCTGATGCATTTTGAAAAAACTCATTGGCAGAAGTCTCCACCTTTTCTTTTACTACAGGAGCATATTCTTCTACTTGTTCTTTGGCTTCTTCCAAAGCTTTTTCTACTTCATCTACCACAGGAGCTATTTTTTCTTTGGCCTTTTCCGAAGTTGCTTCTGCTTGTACTTTGGCTTGTTGCAGCCAGTTTTTTAATGAGGATATCCAGTTCATTTTAGTTTATTATTTGGTTTTTAAAGTTTATTTATTGATAATTTTTAAGATTAACCAATCATCGTTTTTTCCAACTCCTCCAAAGTTTCTATTGGTTGTAAGCAAGCTCCGTTTTCGCATACATAAAACAACGTTTGTTCGGTGTGAGGCCTTTGAAAAAAAGGAATTGGTAAGCTTTTTTCCGAATAATACACTTGGTGCTTTAAAGAATACGTTTGGGTAAGCTTTTTAAAATAAGATGCTGCTTGTGGACCGAAAATCAAAATTTCCTTGGCTGGTTGGTCCCAATGCAAAGCTTCTTGTAACCAATGGGAATAGGCAGAAGGATAATCGACTTGTTGCATCACTTGCTGGGTCATTTGTTTGCTAAGAGTTTCGTAATAGGCATTTGCATACAGCAACCCTAAAATTCGTAGATTCTTTGCCATGATGGCATTAGCAGAGGGTATCACATTGTCTTCTATTTCGTAATGGGCATTCCAAGTGTGTTTTTGTTGCGGATGGAACGCAAAAAATCCTCTTTCAACATCGTAAAACCGGTCTAACACCAAATCGGTCAATTCTTTGGCTAAGGTTAAGGTAGTTAATTCCGGTTTGCTTTTAAAATAGTGCAACAATGCTTGTATCATATAAGCATAATCTTCTAAAAAGGCTTCGGTTTTAGCTTTTCCGTGGTGGTATATGCGATACAACTGGTGGTTTTGGTACAAGTTTTGGATTAAAAATTGGATGGCTTGTTCTGCCAATTGCCAATATTTTGGTTGCTGAAATACTTCGTAAGCATCTAACAATCCTATAATGGTCATGGCATTCCAAGAAGTGATTAATTTATCGTCTAACCTTGGTTTGGGTCTGAGGTCTCTGGCTTCTTTTAAAATTTGTAACCATTGGTTTTTTAAGGTGATTACTTCTTTAAAATTGAGGTTACATTTTTGAGAAAACTCCAAATAGGTTTGGTTTTGAATCAACACATAATTGCCATGTTCCCAATAACCAAACTCGTTGATGTTGTAAAATACAGCAAATTTTTCAAAGTCGTCTTTTAATAGGTTTTGCAATTCTTCTTTTTTCCAAACATAAAAGGCTCCTTCCTCTAAAGTTCCATTTTCGTTGATGCTATCTGCATCTAAAGAAGCGTAAAACAATCCTTCGGGACTCCTTAATTGATTTTGTATAAAATCGACTGTTTTTTCAATAACTTCTTGGTATAAAAATTCGGGATTTTGCTGAAATGCTTTGGCATAAACCGAAAGCAACTGACCATTGTCGTACAACATTTTTTCAAAATGAGGCACATGCCAACGAATATCTACCGAATAACGAGCAAAACCTCCTTCAACTACATCAAACAAACCACCCCAAGCCATTCTGGCTAATGTTCGATGTAATTGCTCTTTTATAGCCGGAGCCTCTTTTTTTTCGGAAAACTGCCAATAGAATTCCAAATTGGTTGGCATCATAAACTTAGGTGCTCTGGCATGTCCGCCATATTCCAAATCAAAACTCTTTTGCCATCTTTCGATTATTTCCTGCCAAGGCAATAAAAATGTTTCATCTAAAGCCACAACTGGGTGCATACTTTGCAATCCCTCTGCCAACTGCATGGCATAACCTTCTACTTTTTCGGGATCGTTTATTAACAATTGATTCAACTGTTGCAAAACCGAAAGCCAATCTTCTTTTTTAAAATACGTGCCTCCCCAAATGGGTCTGCCATCTGGCAAACAAACCACGTTTAATGGCCAACCTCCTCTTCCGGTCATGATTTGCACTGCCTTCATGTAAGTGGCATCTACATCTGGTCGTTCTTCCTTATCAACTTTTATATTTACAAAGTATTGGTTTTGAATAGCTGCAACTTCCTCACTTTCAAAGCTTTCTTGTTCCATCACATGACACCAATGACAAGCAGCATAGCCAATGCTTACCAGTAACAATTTGTTTTGGTTTTTTGCCAACGCTAAGGTTGCTTCACTCCATGCCTTCCAATGAATAGGATTGTTGGCATGTTGCAACAAATACGGGCTGGTTTCTTGGTGAAGTTCGTTTGCCATGATGCAATAATTTAGCACAGCAAATTACGAGTTCTGTTTGATTTAACAGTTGATAAAAAAATAAAAAACAAGTGCTAAATACTAATTTGTTGTTATTTTTGAAAAAACCTATGGAAAAAACAACCAATGAAAAGAAACATTGCCCTTATCTACATTTTTTTAACCTCTTATTTACAAGCCCAACAAGCAGAACAAATTATTGCAAATTTTTTTAACCAAGAATTTGTCAAGTATGATTTGACCTGGGAAGATTCCCGAAATTGGACCATTGAAAGCCAAGCATCTTCTAAAAAAACTGGAATTACCAATTATTATGTGAACCAATTGTATGATGGAAAGTACGTATTTGGAGCACAATCTAACTTTTCCATCAAAAACGGAAAGGTATTTCATTATTTTGATCGTTTTGAAAAAAACCTTTCCAGTAGAATAAGTCAAACGATTCCCACTATTACCGTAACTCAAGCGGTTGGATTGGCTTACCAGCATACCCAATTGCAAGCAATTAATAACATAGAAATTATCAAAACTAAAACCCATCATTTATTTGAATTAAGCAATGGTTTGGACTTGGATTATCCGGTTCAGGCAAGATTGGGTTTTGAAAAACTCCCAACAAATGCTTTGGCTTTGGCTTGGGAAATCACTTTTTTTAGCATCAATTACCAAAATTTATGGTTGATTAAAATAGATGCAACTTCCGGTGAAGTTTTATCCCAAATCGATTTGGTATTGCGATGTGATTTTGGGGTAAATTCTAAGCATCAAAACCATGCCCATGAAGGCTATTTTGGAAAATCGTTTGATGCATCTGAAGCATTGTTTGCCAACAATAGTTTAGGAAGTTATCGTGTAGTTCCTTTTAACTTTGAAAGTCCCAATCACAGTACTCGTCAATTAATTACCAATCCTCACAATATATTGGCATCTCCATTCGGATGGCATGATACCAACGGAATTTCAGGACAGGAATTCACCATTACCAGAGGTAATAATGTTTGGGCAAGAGAAGATTTTGACGGAATCAATAGCACCATTGGTACTTCTGCTGAAGGGGGTGCCAATTTGGTTTTTGATTTCCCTTACAATGTTACCTTACAAGCTCCTGCAGAATATATTGATGCCTCTGTAACCAATTTGTTTTATATGAACAATGTGTTACACGATGTATGGTACCAATATGGCTTTGATGAAGAAAACGGTAATTTCCAAGCATTAAATTATACTTTTTCATTGGGTGGAGACAACGATCCTGTTATTGCAGAATCACAAGATGGATCAGGGACAAACAATGCCAATTTTGCAACTCCTGTTGATGGCAATAGTCCACGAATGCAAATGTTTATGTTTGGAAGCACTACTTCTTCTAATATTATTAATATACTTTCTCCAACTAGCATTGCAGGTATGCAACCAGGTTTAGAAAGTGCTTTTAGCCCTGGATTTGTAGCTTTACCGCAAGCACCTAACGGTATTACAAGTGAGTTAGTACTATACCAAGATACACTTGGTATACAATCTTTAGCATGTTCAAGTCCTTTAAATAGCCCTCAAATTCAAGGTAAAATATGCGTAATTAGAAGAGGCGATTGTAATTTTACAGATAAAGTAATAAGAGCCCAAAATGCAGGGGCTTTGGCAGTAATTGTTGTAAACAATGTAGAAGGCACTATCAGTATGGGTGGCAGTAATGCAAGCCTTACCATTCCTGCAATTAGTATTACCCAAGTATTGGGAGAGAACATAATAAACACCATGGCTACACAAACCGTTACGGTTACTTTAAGCAGACCTAACCAAGGCCCTTCGAATGCTAGAGACAGTAGCTTTGACAATGGAATTGTAGCCCATGAATACGGCCACGGTATTTCCAATCGTTTGACTGGTGGAAAAACAAGTGCAAATTGTTTGACCATACAAGAACAAATGGGAGAAGGTTGGTCGGATTGGATTACACTGATGATGCAATTAAAACCCGGAGATAATGGAGTGCAGCAACGAGGCATTGGGACATTTGCTGTAAATCAACCAACTACAGGTACCGGAATCAGACCGTTTCCATACTCTACCAACACCACTACCAATCCGGTAACTTTTCAGTTTACCAATTCGCTATCCGTTCCTCATGGAGTAGGAAGTGTATGGGCAAGTATGTTGTGGGATTTAACATGGGCATACATTGCTAAATATGGCTATCATCCGGATATTTACAACGGTAATGGAGGTAATAATAAAGTAATGCAATTGGTTTTAGATGGCATGAAAATACAACCATGCAACCCTAAATTTACCGATGCCAGAGATGCCTTAATTATAGCTGATCAAGCTACTACAGGTGGGGAAGATTATTGCTTGATATGGCAAGTTTTTGCCAATCGAGGTTTGGGTCAATTTGCTTCTTCTGGTACCAACTCAGCTAGTGACCAAGTAGAAGATTTCACTGTTCCACCAGCAGGTCCTAATTGTAATTTGAGTGTTGCAAATTCGTTGCTTCAAACGCTTAAAGTGTTTCCTAACCCTACAACTACCGAAATTTTTATCACTTTACCTGAGTATTTTGGAGAAATGCAAATTGAGCTTTTCGATTTGAATGGTAGAATGGTGTTACAACAAAAAGTGACTTCTTTCCAACAGCAAGAAATCCTGTCGGTTAATCATTTGCAAAATGGAATGTATTTAATAAAAATAGAAACCAATCAGGAAACTTATATCCAAAAAATCATCAAAAAATAGTTTATGAACACTTATGTGGTAGGAGATATACACGGAGCTTACTTGGCTTTGGAAGAATTGTTGCAAACCATTTCGTTAAAAGCCTCTGATAGTCTTATTTTTTTAGGAGATTATGTAGATGGATGGAGCCAAAGTCCGGAAGTAATTGATGCGTTGATTTCATTAAAAAGTCAATATAACTGTATTTTTATTCGTGGAAATCACGATGATTTATTTTTGAATTATCTAAAAACCGGTAGGTTTTCTCAGGAATGGATCATCCACGGAGGGCAATCGACTTTAGATGCTTATCGAAATATTTCGTTAGATAAGCTAAACCACCACATTGCTTTTTTAGAATCGTTGCAACCCTACTATGTAGATGCATCAAATCGGTTGTTTTTGCATGCAGGTTTTACCAACCAAAAAGGAATTGCATTTGAATATTTCCCGGAAATGTTTTTTTGGGACCGAACCCTTTGGGAAACAGCTGTTGCGACAGATGCCAGTATTCCAATAGAACACGCCTACTACCCCATGCGTTTAAAAATTTACAGCAAAATATTTATTGGGCATACCCCTACCACTAGTTTGGGGTCAACCATGCCATTACATTTTCATAATGTTTGGAACTTAGATACTGGTGCAGCATTTAAAGGACCTCTTACTATAATGGAAGTAGAAACCGAAAGAATTTGGCAAAGTACACCAGTTTATAAATTATATCCGAACGAAAACGGAAGAAATAAATATCTTTGATTGTGGCAAAATAATTTGATTATTCAAAAATGAAATTAAATTTTACTTTTTTAATACTTTAAGTAGTAGTATCAACAGAAGTTGGATTTCAAGTTTGATTGATATTGAGTTTAATGCCAATTTTTATAGATTATCGTTATTAATTTAAAATTTATACATGATGATTCAGTTAATTGAAATTTCTTTAATAAAAGAAATGAAAAATAATTTTGATTTGATACAAGTCATGTATCCCGATCTATCTTTTGAAACGTATGAAAGGATGTTACAAGAAATGCTTCCAAATCAATATTTTCAATTGATTGCCATTCAAAACAACCAAAAAATTGGACTAACCGGATTTTGGATCAATACGAAACTTTGGTCCGGAAAATATTTAGAAATAGACCATTTTGTAATTGCTCCTGATTTTCGTTCATCTGGAGTTGGATCCAAAATGGTTGCCTACTTAGAAGAAAAAGCAAAAAGAGAGTACTGCAAAATGATTACTTTAGATGCATATACCAACAATTTTAAAGCCCATAAGTTTTTTTACAATCAAGGTTTTATTCCAAAAGGGTTTCACTTTTTAAAAGAAATATAAGCTGCAACTACTGCAGGTAATTTTCGTTATTTTTGCTTTTTTAAAAAATCATTTTGAGTAAGTACCAGGCACTTTTTAAGCAAACCTTTATTTATGGTCTAGCCACCGTATTGCCAAGAATGTTTAGCTTTTTGCTGGTACCATTGTATACAAGTAATGGCATGCTCTCCAATGCAGAATATGGCTCGGTTACCATCTTGTTTTCTTACATCATTTTTTTTAATGTGATGCTCTCTTATGGAATGGAGACCGCTTTTTTCCGATTTTTTCACCATCACAATGAACCAAAAGATGTTGCAAAAACCAGTTTGTATTCGTTATTATTTTCTTCATTTGGATTTTTGTTTATCGTTGTGTTGGCTAAAAGTTGGTTAGCTAAAAAGATCGGAGTTTCGGAAGACTTATTTACTTATGGTGTTTGGATTTTATTTTTTGATGCTTTAGCAGTAATTCCTTTTGCGCAATTAAGAGCTGAAAAAAGACCACTTTTTTACGCCCTTGTAAAAATCTCCAATGTAGGATTGATGTTGTTATTAAATGTCTTTTTTTTAATGGTTCTCCCAAAAATTTTTGATAGAAACCAACTCTTACAAATTATTTACTTTCCGAATTCCAAAGTTAATTATGTGTTTGTTTCCAACCTTTTGGCAAGTGCGTTTACTTTTTTGGTATTTATTCCAAAATACTGGTTAGCCAAAGGTAATTTTGATTGGCGTTTGTGGAAAAAAATGACTCGTTATGGATTTCCAATTTTATTGGCTGGTATTGCCTTTGCCATTAACGAGCATTTAGATAAAATTTTATTAGAAAAATTACATGTGCCAATGGCGCAAATAGGATCATACAGTGCTTGCTATAAAATTGGAGTGTTTATGGTGTTGTACCGGACGGCATTTACTTTAGGCATAGAGCCTTTCTTTTTTAGTCAGGCCAAAGAAAAAGATGCTCCTCAAACTTATGCCAATGTTACCAAATATTTTGTCATTTTTGGAAGCATCATCACCTATGTGGTAATTTTATTTTCCGATATGCTAAAACCTTTTTTAATAAGAAATGAAAGTTACTGGGATGCCATGACTGTGGTGCCAATCATCGTAATTGCAAATTTCTTTTTAGGTATTTACACCAACTTGTCTGTTTGGTACAAAGTGGTAGATAAAACTTGGATTGGAGCGGTAATTTCTCTCAATGGAGCATTGTGTACACTTTTGATTAACTGGTGGACCATTCCTGTTTTAGGATATGTAGGTTCTGCATTAGCTACCATAGGTGCGTATGGTAGCATGATGTTGTTATCATATGTATGGGGACAAAAAAAATACCCTATTCCGTATGATTGGAAAACCATGGGGATGTATCTTATACTTGGTTTTTCAGGAAGTTTGGTGTACTTTTATGGTTATCGTGAAAATTATTGGATAGGATTCAGTATTTTATTGATCTTATTGTTTTTTACTTTTTATCAGCAAAAAGCATTTTTGCAAAAAATGATCCCAACATGGAAAAAATAAACGTTAAAGTAATCAATCAATCTCCTTACGAGTTGCCTAATTACGAAACTCCTGGTGCAGCCGGAATGGATGTAAGAGCGCATATTTCGGAAAGTATCTTGTTAAAACCTTTAGAAAGAACTTTGGTAAAAACAGGATTATACTTAGAAATCCCAATAGGTTACGAAGCACAAGTGCGACCAAGAAGTGGTTTGGCTTTGAAAAAAGGAATTACCGTACTCAATAGCCCGGGTACCGTTGATGCCGATTACAGAGGAGAAGTTGGCGTAATTTTAGTCAATTTATCTAATGAAAATTTTGAAATTCACCCTGGAGATCGAATTGCACAGCTCGTATTTGCAGCTCATGCAACCGCTCAGTTAGAAGCTGTAATTTCTTTAGAAAATACCGAAAGAGGAACCGGTGGCTTTGGAAGTACCGGGGCAAAATAACCCAAAAGAAAATTCAACCCATGATATTATCAATGACAGGTTTTGGCAAAGCTTCTTTGCAATTACCTACCAAAAAAATCACCGTAGAAATCAAATCCTTAAATAGCAAAGGGTTAGATTTAAACACGCGAATGCCTTCTGTTTTTAGAGAAATGGAGCTAAGTGTACGAAACCAAATTTCACAAAGATTAGAAAGAGGAAAAGTAGATTTTTCTTTATTTATGGAAATAACAGGCGAGGAAACTTCTTCCAAAATAAATGTCCCGATTATAAAAGGATACATACAGCAAATGAAAGCTGTGATACCAAATGCTGATGAAACCGAATTGATGAAGATGGCAGTAAGAATGCCTGATGCTTTAAAAATCGAACGCGACGAATTGGACGAAAACGAATGGAAACAAATTCAACCCCTGATTGACGAAGCTTTGGAAAATATCATCCAATTTAGAAAATATGAAGGGGCATCACTAGAAAAAGAATTTCAACTACGCATTGCTAATATTGAGAAATATATGAACGATGCAGTTTCTTATGATGCAGAACGTGTTGAAACCGTTAAAACAAGATTACGAACTGCTTTAGAAGAATTAAAGGTTTCGGTGGATGAAAATCGTTTTGAACAAGAACTAATTTTTTATTTGGAAAAATATGATATCACTGAAGAAAAAGTTCGACTAACCAATCACCTAAATTATTTCCTAGAAACTTTAAAAGGTACCGATGCTAACGGACGTAAATTAGGCTTTATTACCCAAGAGATGGGAAGAGAAATAAATACCATGGGGTCCAAATCGAATCATTCCGAAATGCAAAAATTGGTAGTGCAAATGAAAGATGAATTGGAGAAGATTAAAGAGCAAGTGCTGAATGTGTTGTAGGTTTAGTGATAAGTGACAAGTGAAAAGTAATAAGTATAAATTATGAGTAGTATTAATTCACACAAAGATTTATTAATTTGGAAAAAGGGTATCGACTTGGTTTTAAAAGTTTTTGAATTAACCAAATCTTTTCCATCAGAAGAACTATTTTCAATAACCAATCAAATTAAAAGAGCTGCTATTTCAATTCCATCAAATATAGCAGAAGGTTATGGAAGAAATACTGAAAAATCATTCAGCCATTATATCAATATTTCCAGAGGTTCCTTGTGCGAATTAGAAACTCATTTAATTATAGCAAAAGAGTTAAGTTTTATCAATAACTTTGAATTATATGAAGAGATTCTGAATTTAATAATTGAAGAATCAAAAATGATAAATGCATTTTCAAAATCCCTTAATAAATAAATATTTACTTTTCACTATTCACTTTTCACTATGAAAGGCAAACTATTCGTATTTTCTGCTCCATCTGGCTCTGGTAAAACCACGATCGTAAAACATTTGTTAGCACATCCGGAATTAAATTTAGAGTTTTCCATTTCTTGTACTACTAGGGCACCAAGAGGAGAGGAAGTTCACGGAAAAGATTACTACTTTATTACCTGGGAAGCTTTTAAAAAGCACATCAAAGCAGAAGATTTTGTAGAGTGGGAAGAAGTATACACCAACAACTTTTACGGTACTTTAAAAAGCGAAGTTGAACGTATTTGGGCCAAAGGTAAACATGTAATTTTTGATATTGATGTGGCAGGAGGATTGCGAATCAAAAAGAAATTTCCAGAAGAAACCTTAGCCGTTTTTGTAAAACCTCCAAGTGTTGATGAATTGAAACGCAGACTCAAACAACGATCTACCGAAAGTGATGATAAAATAAATATGCGAATCGCTAAAGCCCACGTAGAATTAGCTACTGCTCCACAATTTGATGTAGTAATTAAAAACTACGATTTAGAAACTGCTAAAGAGGAAGCTGTGAAGCTAGTCAAAGAATTTATTCGTCAATAGTGATTAGTAAATAGTGATTAGTAATGAAAAATATGGGAAAAATAAATACTTATAAAGATTTACTTATTTGGCAAAAGGGTATCATATTAGTTGTTAGAGTATATCAATTAGTAAAATCATTTCCGCAAGAGGAATTATATGCTTTAACTTCTCAAATTAAAAGAGCTGTTGTATCGATTCCCTCCAATATTGCTGAGGGTTATGGCAGGAATGCAGACAAATCTTTTGGCTATTTTATTGATATTTCAAGAGGTTCACTTAATGAGCTAGAAACTCAATTGATTATTGCAAAAGAACTAGAATTTGTAACAGATATTGATTTATTTTATGAAATCCTAGATCTAATTGAAGAAGAATCAAAAATGATAATTTCTTTTTCAAAGTCATTAAAATAATCTAATCACTATTCACTAATTACTTATCACTTATAATGAAAATAGGCTTATATTTCGGAACGTTTAACCCCATACACATAGGGCATTTAATTATTGCCAATCACTTGGTTGAGTTTACCGATTTAGACCAAATTTGGATGGTGGTTACTCCGCACAATCCACACAAGAAAAAACAATCTTTGTTAGACGATTACCATCGATTGCATATGGTACATTTGGCAACAGAAAGTTACCCTAAAATCAAAGCTTCCGACATTGAATTTAAGCTACCTCAACCAAATTATACGATTCATACGTTGGTTCATTTAAACGAAAAATTCCCACAACATCAATTTGCTTTGGTCATGGGAGAAGACAATTTAAACTCCTTGCATAAATGGAAAAACTACGAACAAATATTAGCCAACTACCCTGTTTATGTGTATCCTCGAAAGAATGAAGAAATCCCTGCATCTGAATTGTTATCGCACCCTAACATTCATATAATAGATGCCCCCGTAATAAAAATTTCTTCTACTTTCATCAGAAATAGCATTGCTTCAGGTAAAAATGTGGAACCCTTACTCCCTCCTAAAGTTTGGGAATATGTAGAGCATAATTTGTTTTATAAAAAATAATTCTGTTATCCGATTAACAAATCTTTGTCAGTTTTCCTTTAGGGCTTTGTATATCTTTGGATAAAAATAATTACAATGAATAATTTTGATTGGTACAATCCTGTAAATTATGTATTTGGAAAAGGACAAATTGCAAAATTGAGCTCTCTGATTTCTAAAGATGAAAAAATATTAATGGTGTACGGTGGAGGAAGCATCTTTAAAAACGGAGTTTATGAGCAAATTATAACAGCTCTTCATGGTTTTGAAGTAATGGAATTTGGTGGGGTAGAGCCCAATCCGAGAATGGAAACCTTGGTAAAAGCAGTAGAAACCATTCGAAAAGAAAACATCACTTTTATTTTAGCTGTTGGTGGAGGAAGCGTGATTGATGGCGTAAAATTCATTTCAGGAGCAGTAAAATATCCGGGAAATCCGGAAGAAATTTTACGCAAACGAATTTTATTCAAAAACCCTACGGAAACCATTCCGTTTGGCACCGTATTAACACTCCCTGCAACCGGTAGCGAAATGAATTCTGGTGCAGTAATCACTATCGAAGCAACCCAAGAAAAACTAACCTTAGGAGGCAGTGCCTTGTTTCCTGTTTTTTCTATTGTAGACCCAACAGTTATTAAATCGTTGCCTGTTCGTCAATTACAAAACGGAGTGGTAGATGCCTTTACCCACGTAATGGAGCAATACCTCACATACCAACACCATGCCTATTTACAAGACAGATTTGCAGAAAGTATTTTAACTACCTTAATTGAAATTGGTCCTAAAGTAGTTGCCAATCCGAATGATTATACCTTGGCATCTAACTTTGTTTGGTGCTGTACCATGGCATTAAATGGCATGTTGCAAAAAGGAGTTCCTTCTGACTGGGCTACCCACATGATCGGACACGAGCTTACGGCTTTGTACGAAATTGACCATGCACGAACCTTGGCCATTATTGCTCCAAATTTATATACCGTGATGTTGGAGGATAAAAAAGATAAGTTGGTACAATACGGCAAAAGAGTTTGGAATATTTCTGGGAAAGACAACAACGAAATAGCTTTGGAAGCCATCGAAAAAACCAGAAGTTTTTTACAACAAATGGGAATGAAAACCAAACTTTCTGAAAATACCGATCAGTACCAAGAAACTGCCAATACCATTGTAGCCCGATTTGAAGAAAGAGGTTGGAAAGCTTTAGGCGAAAAGCAAAGCGTTACTTTAGATAAAGTAAAGCAAATAGTAGAGCTATCTTACTAAATATCATTTTATTAAATAACCTTATCAGTAAAAGCAATCAACTTGAAAAAAAAGAAAATATTTTATTTGTAACTTTGTACACTTTAATGAACTAAATTAAAAAATTATGGCTTTAGCAATCACCGATGCTACTTTTGAGGAAGTAGTTTTGAAATCAGATAAACCGGTAATGGTAGATTTTTGGGCTGCATGGTGTGGTCCTTGTAGAATGGTTGGTCCTGTTATTGACGAAATTTCTACCGAATACGAAGGAAAAGCAGTAGTAGGAAAAGTAGATGTAGATGTAAACCAAGAATTTGCAGCAAAATACGGGGTAAGAAACATCCCAACCGTATTAATTTTCCAAAATGGAGAAGTGGTTGGCAGACAAGTTGGTGTAGCACCTAAAGATACTTACACCAAAGCAATTGACGCTTTGTTGGCATAATTCCATTCTGAAAACGATACGTAAACTGCCTCCAATTTGGGGGCAGTTTTTTTATGTCAAATGTTTATCTTTGATTTTATTTCAACTTATGAGCAAATTGTATTTGGTACCTACTCCCATCGGAAATTTAAAAGACATGACATTTAGATCCATTGAGGTGTTAAAAGAAGTCGATTTAATTTTGGCAGAAGACACCAGAAACAGCAGTAAATTATTGCAACATTTTAACATTAGCACTCCAATGCAAAGTCACCACATGCACAACGAACACCAACAATTGACTTATTGGACACAGCAAATAAAAGCCGGAAAAAAAATAGCATTAATTTCTGATGCTGGTACTCCCGCAATTTCCGATCCGGGTTTTTTGTTAACTCGTGCTTGCATCGAAAATCAAATAGAAATAGAATGTCTTCCGGGTGCAACTGCTCTAATTCCTGCCCTGGTAAATAGCGGCTTGCCTAATGATCGATTTGTTTTTGAAGGATTTTTACCAGATAAAAAAGGCCGACAAACCCGCTTATTGGCTTTGCAAGAAGAAACCCGCACCATGATTTTTTATGTTTCTCCACACAAACTAACCAAAACGATAGGTGACTTTAAGCAGTATTTTGGTGCTGACAGAAAGGCAAGTATCTCCAGAGAGCTCACCAAAATGTTTGAAGAAACCCTTAGAGGTTCATTGGAGGAATTGTTTGCCATTGCAGAAAAGAAAACTTGGAAAGGGGAAATAGTAATGATTGTATCAGGAAAAACAAGTAAAGAGAAAAAAGAAAAGCATATCCAATCATGAAATGGACGTTAAAACCAACTCCTGACAACAAAACGGTTGCATTGCTTGCACAACAACTGCAAATAGCTCCAGTTTTGGCATCTTTATTGGTGCAAAGAGGCATCCATCACTTTGAAGAAGCCAAACTATTTTTCCGTCCCGAGTTAACTCAATTACACGAACCTTGGTTAATGAAAGACATGGACAAGGCAGTGAAAAGAATTTTATTCGCTTTGGAAAGTCAAGAAAAAATTATGGTTTATGGAGATTATGACGTTGATGGCACCACTTCGGTATCGTTGGTCATGGATTATCTGCAAGACAAATGTTCCAATTTAATCTCTTATATTCCGGACAGATATACCGAAGGATATGGTATTTCGTTTCAAGGAATTGATACTGCCGAGAAAGAGGGGGTTAACTTAATTATCGCTTTAGATTGTGGCATCAAATCGATAGATAAAATAGCTTATGCCAACCAAAAAAATATCGATTTTATCATTTGCGATCACCACTTACCAGGAGAAGAAATTCCGGAAGCAGTTGCTATTTTGAATCCCAAACAACTAGATTGTAACTATCCATATAAAGAATTGTGCGGTTGTGGCATTGGATTCAAACTAATCCAAGCTATCGAAGAAACTTTGGGAGGAACCATAGAGAATTTAAAACCCTATTTGGATTTGGTTGCTGCTGCCATTGGTGCAGATATTGTACCCGTTACCGGAGAAAACAGAATTTTAGCCAAGTTCGGCTTAGACGTAATCAACCAAAATCCTCGTCCGGGATTTCAAGCAATATTACAACAACAGAAAAAGAGAACTTTTACCATATCCGATGTGGTTTTTTACATCGCTCCCCGAATTAATGCTGCTGGAAGAATTGAGCATGGCAAACATGCAGTAAAACTTTTAACTTGTAAAGAGCTTGCATTAGCTGAAGAAATTTCGAAAGAAATTGAAACTTATAATTTAGAACGACGACAACTAGACCAATCCAATGCCATGATGGCTTTACAACAAATTGAAGCCAACAAAGAACAAGAGCAATACGCTACAGTAGTGTATGACCCCACTTGGCACAAAGGCGTGGTAGGTATTGTGGCTTCAAGACTAATTGAAACGTATTACCGACCTACCATAGTTTTTACCAAAAGTGGTGATTATTTGGCTGCCTCAGCCCGATCAATAAAAGGGTTTGATTTATATGCTGCTTTGGAAGCTTGCTCGGAGCATTTGATTCAGTTTGGTGGACACATGCATGCTGCCGGGATGACTTGTTTGCCCGAAAAATATGAAGATTTTAAACAAGCTTTTGAAAGTTTGGCAAAACAATGGTTGACCAAAGAAATGCTAGAACCAGAGATAGAAGTAGATGCAGAAATTTCATTTGCTGACATTACCCCAAAATTTATTCGAATCCTCCAAAAAATGGAACCCTTTGGTCCCGGAAACATGCATCCGGTATTTTGCACCAAAAATGTAGTAGATACCGGTTATGCCAAAACATTAGGAAGTGACAACGAGCATTTAAAATTATTTGTAAAACAAGCATCTTCCGAGGGAATTCCCGCAATCGGATTCAAACTCGGACAAAAAATTGCATTGGTAGAAAACCGAAAACCTTTTGACTTGCTGTATTCTATTGATGAAAACGAATGGAATGGCCAAACCAGCCTGCAATTACGAGTGAAAGATGTGAAAGGAAAATAATGAAGTTTAAAAAATATAAACTTTATTAAGCTGAGGGAGATTTTTGTAAGTTTTAAAATAAGATAAGTATCTTGATTGCGAAGTCAGGAGACTTCGCAAAGCTAGTTCCGGTAGCTATCGGAATCGCAAAGCGTGGAAATGAATTTAATGAGTGTTTTGTCTTAATACTTAATACTTCTGTCTTAATACTATTATTACGTTCTCTGCGTCTCTGCAGTAAAAAATATTACATGGCATTAAATCAATAAAAAAAGAGCCCGATTAAATACCGAGCTCTTTTTTTGTATAAGTTTTAAATATTTTTCAAACTTATTTTTGAGGTGTATTTTCTGTTTTCACCTCCGAAACCACATAATTTTGGTCTACTTTTAATACCAAATCCACAAAATCTTCTGGTTTTTGCTTGTTGGCATCGTATTGAATGGTAGCTAGTTTGTTTTCAAAATCTACCATTGCTTCGGTAACCCCATCCATTTTTCCTAATTTTTTTTGAATTCTTGCAGCACAACCTTCTTTGCAATGCATTCCTTCAATGTTAAAAGTGGTGGTGGCCATTGCAGCAGGCAATTCTTTTTTTACTTCTTGCTTACAAGCAGTGAACAATAATCCTAAAAACAAGAAACTTAAAGCAACTATTTTTTTCATATGTATTTAATTATTTGTTTTTATACTGTCATATGTAATCGCCTTATACAAATTTGTATTTAAATTCAACATAAAGTTGTAAAGGCGATTTCATAACCTATTAATTTTTAAATATTACAAACGATTTTCAAAATTAACTTTTTTTGGAGTGCCAATTCCTAAAATTATCAGAGTTTTGTAAACTTTAACGAATTCTATGGAAAACAAACAACTTCGCTTTTTGTATTTATTGGTATTGGCTTTGGTTTGGGGGAGTTCTTTTATTTTAATCAAAAGAGGTTTACTAGGCTTAGACCCTTTTCAATTAGGTTCACTTCGAATTTTATTTGCCGGACTTTTTATTGTTTTGGTTGGATTTAAAAGCATTGCAAAAATTCAACAACGTCATTGGAAGTATTTGCTTCTTACTGCTTCGTTAGGAACTTTTTTCCCGGTTTTTTTGTTTTCCTGGGCCCAAACAGAGTTAAGCAGCTCGGTAAGTGCTATTTTAAATTCGCTAACACCGCTAAATACGCTTTTGTTGGGAATATGGCTTTTTAAAATTGACTTTCAACGCAGACAGATTTGGGGTGTAATCATCGGGTTTATTGGTAGTGCATTGTTGGTTTGGAATGGAGCTGTAAACCAACCCGACCAGGACTATCGATTTACCTTATTTTTAGTAATCGCCTCTTGGTGTTATGCAACCAATGTAAACCTAATTAATAAATATCTATACGATTTAAACCCTTTGAGTATTACTGTTGGTAACTTTTTGATGTTATTGATCCCAGCTTATTTGGTATTACATTTTAATGGTTTTTGGGAAATAGCCACATTGCCAAGTACCACAAATGCTATTGGATACATTGTTGTTTTAGGGGTGATTGGTACTGCTTTGGCCAATGTGTTGTTTTTTAAATTAATAAAAATTTCTTCTCCTGTTTTTGCATCTTCGGTTACTTATTTAATTCCGATAATAGCGTTTTTTTGGGGATTGATAGACAACGAAAGTTTAACTGCCATCCAAGGATTAGGAGCTGCCATTATTTTATTAGGAGTTTATTTATCGGCAAAGAAGTAAAACAAAAAAGCAGTCCGAAGACTGCTTTTTATACTACTACTGATCTTATTTTTTAGTTAAAATCAGCATCCGATACTCCTTCGTTGATTTTCACTTCAGAGAATTTGATATCCAGTTCAAAACCTACATTTTGTACCATATTAAAAGGAACTTTAACTCCTTTTACTTCTTTATAATCTTTATACGCAGTAACTACTTCCATTTTCTGGCCAGCTTGTTCTACCGCAACACTAGTTCCTAGTTTTAATCCGGTATTTATATCGTAAAAATGAGTAGTTTTTCCATCTGCAATAGCAAAAGCATCTACTTCGTTAAATTTTTGTGCAGAAACTTTTAAATCTTTACTCATCATAGCTAATTCAACAAATGGATGAGCAGTTTCTTGAGCTTCTTTCAAATCGTCTCCTTCTAAGTTCATTTTTTGCCCTTGCTGCATCATATAACCTGATGTTGAGGTAACCACTTGTTTCATGATACTCATTCCCATCATATTTAAGTCTTGCATAAACTTTCCTTCGCCATATTTAATTACTACATTTAAGTCGGCTGGAGCTCCTGGTACTTTAGCAGAACCTACATTCATCAAAGTTTTTACCAATTTTACTTTTTCCATTCCTCCAATTGCTTGGATGTATTTTTCTAACACTGCTTTGGCTGTTACATTAGCTTCTACTTTTTGTGCAACAGGCTTGTCAATTTTATTTCCGTATTTGTCAAAATAGAATACCGGAATTTTAGTAGCTTCTAATTTGTCCATTACTTCAATACCTTTAGCAGCTACTACAATTCGAGCATTTTCGGTTAAGAAATATTTCTTAGCAACTCTCATGATGTCTTCTTTGGTTACCTTATTGATGTTAGCCAAGTAAGTTTCGTAAAAGTTGGTAGGCAAGCCTTGGGTTTCGATTCTTAAAGCATAACTAGAAATAGTTCTAGGTTTTGCTGACTCACGGATAAAATCTCCTGAAAAAGTTGCTTTGGCGTTTTTCAAATCTTCTTCGCTTACAAACTGATTGCGAATTTTATTGATTTGGGATAATATTTCTACCACAGCACTATCAACAGTAGCTTGTTTTAAAGAAGCTCCGGCTCTAAAACGAGTAATATTTTTACTTGCAGGCAAACTGGAACGAGCACCGTAAGTCCATGCTTTTACTTCACGTAAAGTTTTGTTTAAATAGCTCTCAAAGCTACCACCAACAATTTCATTAGCAATCAACACTGGGAAATAATCCGGATCGGTCATTTTTAATCTAACTGTGTTGATGTATGCAACTTCTGCTTGTACTGCATTTGGTACATCCACAAAATTGATTTGTGTAAAAGGTACATTTTGTGGGTCAGAGTAAGAAATAGATGGAGCAGTTGCTTTTTCCCACAACTCAAAATGCTTGGTGATTTTTTCTTTTACATCGTTAAACTTCACATCTCCAATCACAATCATATAAGCTTTTCCGGGAACAAAAAAAGTGGAATAATGATTTCTAACATCTTCCAAAGTAATGCCTCTCATGGCTTCTTCGGTATCGTATTCTCCAAAAGGATGGTTTTTGCCATAAGCCAAAACGCTAGAAACTCTACCAGCAATAGCTACTGCACTTTTTTCTTGCGATTTTAAACCTTCAATCCCTTTGTCTCTTTCTTTGTCTAATTCTTCTTGGGTGAAGTTTGGCATTAATGCAGCTTCTGCCATCATTTCCAACATACGTTCAAAGTACCTTGACAATCCGGATGCATAAGCACCACCGGTACTAATTTCAATGGTTGCACCCATAAAGTCAACTTCTTCTTCAAATTTATCTTTAGGTGTTTTGATAGAACCTTTTCCTAACAAGGCACCAGTTAATTCTGCAACTCCTTTTTTCTCTCCAAAAGCATACGGATCGTTGTCTAAACTTAAGTTAATTGTTACACTTGGTAACTTGTTGTCCTCTACCACCATTACTTTTAACCCATTTGGTAAGGTAAAAGTTTGTGGTTTGCCAATAACAACTTTAGGAGCTGGTCCTGGTTTTGGCATCTTTTTTCTGTCTACTTGTGCTTCCATAGTTACGGTAAATAGCATGAGACCGATTAGAAATATATTGGATAATTTTTTCATGTGTATCAAATTAAGGTGACCATTTAAAATTTTAAAACAGCCCTATATTACTTTTTAGGTTTTGCTTTTTTGTCTTTTAATTTAGAATCCTCTTTTTGTTTTTTCCACAATTGTAATTGCTCAGAGTTTTCTATTACTTTATAAGAGTATCCTTCTGGTAAATTGGTAGGAATTTCATCCACTGGTCCGTTTTTAGGATTTCTGTTGATGTAAATAATTTTTCCTGGATCTACTTCTTTTGTTGGTTCAGCAACTTTTTCAGCAGGATCTTGGTAGTTTTCAGGAGTGTATTTTAACAACAATCTTTGATTTGGATTTAAGTATTTATTTACAACGTTGCGAATGTCTTCTCTAGTAATAGAACGATATTCATCTAATTCTTTATTCACCAAATTAGCATCTCCGTGAATGGTGTAATAGTTTGCCAAAGAAGTTCCAATTCCTTCTGCAGAAGAGTTTGACTGGATAAAATTATTCTCGTAAATATTCATTAATTTTTGGTAGTCTCTTTCCGAAATTAATTCTTTTTGCAATAAGGCAATTTCTTCGTCAATCTCTTTAACCAAGTCATCCATGGTATTGTTGCCCATTGGTAAACCATAAATTAAATACATCCCGCCTTCTTTTAAACCATAGTTGAATGCTCCAATTTGCAAGGCCATTTTCTTTTCATCTACCATTTTTTTGTATAATCTGGAGCTATTACCATCACTTAAAATAGAGGAAATCATATCCAATACTTTGGCATCTTTTGTTGTTACCGGTGGAGTACGGTATCCGATTACCATCATTGGAATTTGAATGTTTAGATCTTCAAATTTTGATGAGATTGGTTGGGAAATCGGAGTCCCATTAAACTTTTCTCTTTGAACGTCTTTTCCTCTTGGAATTACTTCAAAATACTCTTTGATCCATTTTTTTGCTTGGGCTTTATCAAAATCACCTGACAAAACCAAAACTGCATTGTTTGGTACATAAAAAGTTTTGTGAAAATCGATAAAATCTTGTAAAGTAGCATTGTCTAAATCTGCAATACTTCCTATGATTGCGTGCTCATATCCAAAACCAGGATATAGTTTTTTGGTTACTTCCGAAATCAAATTCCCGTACGGACGGTTGTCTTGGGTCTGTCTTCTTTCTTCTTTAATTACACCATTTTGGGTGTCCACACCAATTTGGTTAATTACAGGATGTAACATTCTTTCAGATTCCATCCACAACCCTAATTGTAGCTGGTTGGATGGGAAAATTTCAAAATAGGTAGTTACATCATAACTAGTATAAGCATTGTTTCTTCCTCCGTTTGAAGATACAATCTTAAACCATTCTCCTCTGTCAATGTTTTTGGTTCCTTCAAACAACAAGTGCTCAAAAAAGTGAGCAAATCCGGTTTTGTTTTTCGGATCGTCTTTAGAACCCACATTGTACATTACTTCTACTTTAACCAAGGGTGCACTTTTGTCTTCGTGCAAGATCACATGCAATCCGTTGCTCAATTTGTACTCTTCAAATGCAATTTTTTGAGCAAAAGAAGATACTGCTACTCCGGCTACAAGACCTAATGCCATAAGATAACGTTTCATATTACTTTTTGTTTTTTAATTGTATGAGTTACAAAGATGCTGCAAATGTTACAACTAGGTTGTTTTTTTTGCAATAAATTAGAAAAAAATAATATTTGCATAAATAATTAATTGTGTTATCTTTGCAACCTCATAATTTAAAAAACACTGTTATGTACGCAATCGTAGAGATAGCAGGGCAACAATTCAAAGTTACTAAAAACCAAAAGGTATTTGTTCACCGTTTGGCTACCGACACAGGAAACAAAGTTACTTTTGACAAAGTAATGTTGGTAGACGACAACGGTAACATCCAAGTAGGTGCCCCGGCTATAGACGGTGCTTCAGTTGAAGCAACTGTTTTAGATCACTTAAAAGGTGATAAAGTAATCGTTTTCAAAAAGAAAAGAAGAAAAGGTTACAAAAAGAAAAATGGACACAGACAAGCATTGACACAAATTCAAATTGAGTCGATTTTGTTGGGTGGTGGCAAAAAGAAAGCTGCGAAGAAAGAAGAAGTAGTAGTTGAGGAAGTTGCAACAGAAGAAGCAAAACCAAAAGCTACTAAGAAAACCAAAAAAACAGAAGAATAATTTTTTAAAATAAAACATCATGGCTCATAAAAAAGGTGTCGGTAGTTCCAAGAACGGTAGAGAATCCGAATCGAAACGTTTGGGTGTTAAAATTTATGGTGGTCAAGCTGCTGTAGCTGGTAACATCCTTGTGAGACAAAGAGGTACAAAACACAATCCAGGAGAAAATGTATATATGGGTAAAGACCATACTTTACATGCACAAGTGGATGGTGTAGTGAAGTTTCAAAAGAAGAAAGACAACAAGTCTTTCGTATCTGTTGTCCCTTTCGAAGCTTAATACCTGCTTTACAATCTTATCAAAAGAGTTGCCAAATGGCAACTCTTTTTGTTTACAAACCATTATGATTGGCGCTTTTACTAAGTAAAAATCAAAATCAGTAAAAAATCTTCAAAAAAAGACAGAAAAAACCATCTTAATTTGTTGATATTACAATTCAAAAAATTATCTTTGCACTCAAAATTTCAGGTACCCTCAAAAAGTACGCAATAGTTTAAAAATTAACAACATAAACTCATTACAATGTCAAACATCACAGGAAAAGTTTCACAAATCATCGGGCCAGTTGTAGATGTCGTGTTTACTGGTGAAAACATAGAACTTCCAAAAATTTACGATTCGTTAGAAATTAATAAAGCGGATGGTTCAAAATTAGTGTTGGAAGTACAGTCGCATATCGGAGAAGATGCCGTTAGAACCATTTCGATGGATTCTACTGACGGTTTGAGCAGAGGAACCGAAGTTATCGCTACCAACGCTCCAATCCAAATGCCAATTGGTGCGGATATTTACGGAAGACTTTTCAATGTAATTGGGGATGCTATTGATGGTTTAGGTGATTTGCCAAAAGCTGGTGCAAACGGAACTCCAATCCACCGTGCTGCTCCAAGTTTTGATCAGTTATCTACTTCTACTGAAGTGTTGTTTACTGGTATTAAAGTAATCGATTTGATTGAGCCTTATGCAAAAGGTGGTAAAATTGGTTTGTTTGGTGGTGCTGGTGTTGGAAAAACGGTTTTGATTCAGGAATTAATTAACAATATTGCAAAAGGTCATGGAGGTTTATCGGTGTTTGCTGGTGTAGGTGAAAGAACTCGCGAAGGAAATGACTTGTTAAGAGAGATGCTAGAATCTGGCATTATTAAATACGGTGAAGATTTTATGCACTCAATGGGAAATGGTGGATGGGATTTGACCAAGGTTGACAAAGCTGGCATGAGAGATTCAAAAGCTACTTTCGTTTTTGGTCAAATGAACGAACCACCAGGGGCAAGAGCTCGTGTGGCTTTATCAGGCTTATCTATTGCGGAGTACTTCCGTGATGGTGCTGGTTCTGACCAAGGAAAAGACGTATTATTTTTCGTAGATAACATCTTCCGTTTTACCCAAGCTGGTTCTGAGGTATCTGCATTATTAGGACGTATGCCTTCTGCAGTAGGTTACCAACCAACTTTAGCAACAGAAATGGGTGCCATGCAAGAGCGTATTACTTCTACCAAAAAAGGTTCTATTACATCGGTACAAGCGGTATATGTTCCTGCGGACGACTTAACTGACCCTGCTCCTGCAACTACTTTTGCCCACTTAGATGCTACTACCGTATTGTCTCGTAAAATTGCTGAGTTAGGAATTTATCCAGCAGTAGACCCGTTGGATTCTACTTCTAGAATTTTAACGCCATCTATTTTAGGTAATGAACACTACGATTGTGCACAAAGAGTAAAAGAAATTTTACAACGTTACAAGCAATTGCAAGACATTATTGCCATCTTAGGGATGGAAGAATTGTCTGAAGAAGATAAATTGGTTGTATATAGAGCACGTAAAGTACAACGTTTCTTGTCACAGCCATTCCACGTTGCAGAACAGTTTACCGGAATTCCAGGTGTATTGGTTGACATCAAAGATACCATCAAAGGATTTAACATGATCATGGATGGAGAATTAGATCATTTGCCAGAAGCTGCTTTTAACTTGAAAGGAACCATTGAAGATACGATTGCTGCAGGTGAAAAAATGTTAGCTGAAGTATAATAGTTGCCGGTTGATTGTTGATTGTTGCTGGTAGTGACCTTTAACTAACAACCCACAACCAATAACCCACAACTTATTGATTATGATTTTAGAAATTGTATCTCCCGAAGCAACTTTATTTAAAGGCGAAGTAACTGCTGTTTCTTTACCTGGAGTGAATGGAGAATTTCAAATATTAAACCACCACGCACCAATTGTTTCTTTGTTGCGTGAAGGAATCGTAAAAATTCAAGGAAAAGAGTTTAAATTCCCAAAAGAATTTCAAAATAAATTTTCCAAAGTAAATGACTCTTGTTACACTTTGAGAATCCAATCTGGAACCATCGAAATGAACAACAACAAAGTCATTGTATTGGCAGACTAAAAAAAGCACCTTCGGGTGCTTTTTTTATGCAACCTTTTTTATATTTTTGCATCTTAACCAAAACCAAAAAAATTAAAGATGAAAAAAATACATGTCCTTTTTTTTGGCTTATTGCTGTTAACTTTATTTGGAAACTTTCAATGCAGCAACCAAAACGATCAAGATGCAGCTGTCATTGCAGCAGAAATGCAAGTAAAAAAACAAGCTATTTTACAATTAATTCAAAGTACACCTTGCAACGAAAGCGGTTGTAGTGCCATTGGATTTGGAGAAAAACCATGTGGCGGGTTTTGGGAGTTTTTGAGATATCCTAATCAAATTAATGTGCAACAATTAACTCAGTTAGTAGAAGAATACAACACCCTGAATAAACAATACAATATTTTAACCAATGCAGTTTCAGATTGTATGGCAGTGATGCCTCCAGCTGAAATCAATTGCGTTAACGGAACTTGCCAATAAGTTCCCCTGACAAAACATCTCAAACACAGCCCTAAAAAAGCTGTTTTTTTTATTACCTTTGCTACCACTAACCTCCAATTGGTTAGCAATAATACTCACCTTAAATCGGATATAGCATGCAACTATACAACCAATTATCGGCTGAGGAAAGATTGCGTTTGATTGAAGATGCCGGTCAAAGAAGATTGACCCTTTCCTTTTACAGCTATGCCAACATCGAAAACCCAAAACAATTTCGTGATGATTTATTTCTTGCCTGGAATCCTTTAGATGTTTTAGGAAGAATTTATGTAGCTCACGAAGGAATTAATGCCCAACTTTCAGTACCTGCCAATTATTTTGAAGCTTTTAAGGCTACACTAGATGCTTATGATTTTATGCAAGGCATGCGACTGAATATTGCAGTAGAACAAGATGACTTTTCATTTTTAAAACTCGCCATTAAAGTCCGAAATAAAATTGTGGCAGATGGTTTAAAAGACGAAACTTTTGACGTTACCAATAAAGGAGTTCACCTAAAAGCCAATGAATTTAACCAATTATTACAAGATCCCAACACCATAGTGGTGGATATGAGAAATCACTACGAGAGTGAAATTGGTCATTTTGTGGGTGCCATTACTCCCGATGTAGAAACTTTTAGAGAGTCGTTACCCATTATTGAAAACCAATTAAAGGAGCATAAAGAGGACAAAAATTTATTGATGTATTGCACCGGTGGGATTAGATGTGAAAAAGCAAGTGCCTACTTTAAACACAAAGGCTTTAAAAATGTGTACCAATTAGAAGGAGGTATTATTGAATATGCTCGTCAGGTAAAAGCCCAAGGTTTAGAAAATAAATTTATAGGCAAAAATTTTGTTTTTGACCAACGTTTAGGGGAACGAATTTCTGACGATATCATTGCCCAATGCCACCAATGTGGCAAACCTTGCGATGACCACACCAATTGTGCCAACGATGGTTGTCATTTGCTGTTTATTCAATGTGAAGATTGTAAAGCAACATTTGAAAACTGTTGCTCTGCAGAGTGCCATGAGGTAATTCACTTACCGCTAGAAGAGCAAGTGAAATTAAGAAGAGGCATTCAAATTGGAAATAAAATTTTTAGAAAAGGGAAATCGGAAAAATTGGTTTTCAAAAAATCCGGAGAACAGGTTTTGCAACAACCTATTGCTCCGGTAACCGAAACCAAAACAGCCAAAATCAAAAAACTTCGAATAGGAAAAGGAGAACACTACTATTCCAAATCGCAAGTTGGTTTGTTTATTTTAGAGAATGAATCCCTAAAAATTGGAGATACCATTATTTTTCAGGGACCAAGTACCGGAACCCAAACCCATGTAATTACGCAAATGAAGGTTAATGGGTCTGATACCACTTCTGCCAAAGTTGGTGATAAAATTACCATGCCTTTGGCTTTTAAAATTAGAAGCTCTGATAAAGTTTACATACCGGTTTAATTAAGAATTTCATGAAGAAAATAGAATTAATGGCTCCGGCAGGAAATTTTGAATCCTTGCAAGCAGCTATCAATAATGGAGCAGATTCGGTATATTTTGGAGTAGACCAATTAAATATGAGGGCAAGAGCTTCGATGAACTTTTGTATGGAAGACTTACAAGAAATTGCAAATCGTTGTCATCCAAAAGGAATCAGGGCCTATTTAACTTTAAACACCATCATTTACGACCATGACTTGAGTGTGGTAAAAACCCTTTTGCAAAAAGCAAAAGAAGCCAACATTTCTGCCATCATAGCAAGCGATCAGGCAGTAATAGCAAAGGCTCGGCAATTAGGTTTAGAAGTACATATTTCTACCCAGTTAAATGTTACAAACATCGAAACAGTAAAGTTTTATAGTTTGTTTGCAGATACGATGGTGATGTCAAGAGAGCTAAGCTTGAGACAAGTAAAAAAAATCACAGAACAAATTGCCAAAGAAAATATTACCGGGCCAAGTGGCAAATTGGTAGAAATTGAAATTTTCGGGCATGGTGCGTTATGTATGGCAGTTTCCGGTAAATGTTATTTGAGTTTACATTCGTATAATTCCTCCGCAAACAGAGGAGCCTGTAAGCAAAATTGCAGAAATAAATACACCGTAATTGACCAAGAGACTGGTTTTGAAATTGAATTAGACAACGAATACATAATGTCTCCTAAAGATTTATGTACCATTGATTTTTTAGACCAAGTTGCAGATGCAGGAATTCAGGTTTTAAAATTAGAAGGCAGAGGAAGAGCTCCCGAATATGTGGCTACTGTTACCAAATGTTATAGAGAAGCTTTGGATAGTTTGCAATACAACACTTACGTCAAAGAAAAAGTACATGGTTGGTTGGAGCAGCTAAACACTGTTTACAATCGTGGTTTTTGGAGTGGGTATTATCTAGGACAAAAATTAGGAGAATGGAGCGATCAGTCTGGTTCGCATGCTGTACAGAAAAAAGTATATGTAGGCAAAGGGAAGCATTACTTCCCTAAGACCGGAATTGCTGAATTTTCTTTGGAGGCTTATAGTGTTAAAAAAGGAGATAAAATTTTAATTACAGGTCCTACCACGGGTGTTCAGGAATTATGGATTGAAGACATGATGGTGAACGACCAGAAAAAAGATGAAGCTACCAAAGGAGATTCTTTAACTTTAAAAATTCCTTTTCGCATACGTTTGTCTGACAAATTATACAAAATAGTAGAAAACTAATGGTGGTAGTTACCTTACAACGCGACAAATGTATTGGTTGTAATTATTGTGTGGAATTGGCAGCCGAATTTTTTCAAATGTCGAAAAAAGATGGCAAAACAGTTTTACTTAACAGCCAAAACAATAAAGGTTTTCACACGCTAAAAACCCCTCGTACAGAAATTTTAGACGTTTGTGAAGCAGCATCTAAAGCTTGTCCGGTTAAAATAATTCAAGTGAAGCACACTTAAATTAGTCCACTTTACCATTTTTGTAAAACAGTAATTAGGTTATTTATACTATCTTTACAGCACCAACGTTATTCAATATTAATGTTTAGTAAATAGGTATGGCATGTACAAATTGTTCTTCCGGAACCACCGAAAACGGCATTCCGAAAGGATGTGGAAATAAAGGCACTTGTGCCACCGGAAGTTGTAATAAATTAACTGTTTTTGATTGGTTGGCTAACATGAGTTTGCCAACCGGTGCAAAACCATTTGATATCGTAGAAGTTCGTTTTAAAAACGGAAGAAAGGACTTTTTTAAAATCACCGATGGCAACACGTTGCAAATGGGTGAAGTGGTTGCTGTGGAGGCTTCTCCCGGACACGATATAGGAATTGTTTCCTTGAGTGGTGAATTAGTAAAAGTACAATTGAAAAAGAAAAATATCGATTACCATCAAGTTACGCTTCCTAAAATTTATAGAAAAGCTAACCAAAAAGATTTAGATATTTGGACTGCTGCTCGTGGCAAAGAAGAGCCTGTTAGAATGAAAGCTCGTGAAATTGCCATACAATTACATTTAGAAATGAAAATTTCAGATGTGGAATTTCAAGGAGATGGCACCAAAGCTACTTTTTATTATACTGCTAGTGATCGGGTAGATTTTAGACAACTGATTAAAGAATATGCTCGAGAATTTGGTGTACGAATTGAAATGAAGCAAGTAGGATTTCGTCAAGAAGCTTCTCGATTAGGAGGAATTGGATCATGCGGTAGAGAATTGTGTTGTTCTACCTGGTTAACCGATTTCAGAAGTGTAAATACCTCTGCAGCAAGATACCAACAATTGTCGTTAAACCCACAAAAATTAGCCGGACAATGTGGCAAACTAAAGTGTTGTTTAAACTATGAGTTAGATACCTATTTAGATGCGTTGAAAGACATGCCTGGCATGGACACCAAAATTGCTACCGAAAAAGGAGATGCCATTTGCCAGAAAATCGACATTTTTAAAGGCATTTTATGGTTTGCTTATAAAGATGATTTTGCTAATTGGCATGCTTTAGAGCAAGAGGTAGTAAAAGAGTTGTTGGCTCAAAATAAAGCTGGCAAGAAAGTTTCTGCGGTTGAAGATTATAAAATTGAGCAAGAAGGAAATCCACAAAAAGATTTCACCAATGCCATGGGACAAGAAAGTATCACCCGATTTGATGCTCCTAAAAATCCAAAAAACAGAAACCAAAATAAAAACAGAAACCAAAATAAAAAGCCACATAATGCTCTTGTTTCTAAACCAAACCATCCAAAAAATAAAAGGGATTAATATGTGGAGGATAGCTTCCATCTTGGTAATTGTATGCACTTTGGTTGCGTGTGATAAAAATCGAATTTTTGACCAATATCAATCCACCAAAAACGGATGGCATCAGGATACTTTGGTTCAATTTTCGTGGAAACAAGAATCCACCGATCCTGTTAATTTGTTCATACAATTGCGAAACAACGAAAAGTACGCATTCAATAACCTGTTTATTATTGCAAAATTGCAATTTCCAAACCAAAAAGTATTGGTGGATACTTTGGAGTATACCATGGCAAATCCGGATGGTAAATTTATTGACCAAGGTTTTTCTTCCATTGTAACCAATCAGTTATTCTACAAGGAAAATATAACCTTAGAAAAAGGTGACTACACCATTACATTAGAACAAGCCAACCGGAAAAATGGTTCCGTAAAACCATTAGAAGTATTAGAAGGTGTTACCGATGTTGGCTTTAGAATAGAAAAAGTAGACCAAAAGAAATAAAATAACCCTTAGTTAACAATTCATGGCAAGTAATCCTGTTCAATTAAGTCAAAATATCCGAAGATTTTGGAAACTCTTTGGGGGTGTTGTTGCACTATTTGCCCTTTATTTTATTTTAACCTCCATTGGTTTGTTGGGAGAAATGCCTTCGTTTGAAGAATTAGAAAATCCTGACAGCAATTTAGCAACTGAAATATATAGTTCAGATGATGTGATGTTAGGTAAATTTTATCGAGAAAACCGAAGTCCAATTCAATACCAAGATTTGCCACAACATTTGGTAGATGCATTAATTGCTACAGAAGACGAACGTTTTAGAGAACATTCCGGAATTGATGCTCGAGGTACCTTACGAGCCTTGAAAGGAATGGGAAAAGATGGTGGAGCAAGTACACTAACCCAACAGTTGGCAAAATTGTTATTTCACGGAGAAGGTTCTCGTAACATTGTGGTACGTATTCACCAAAAAGTAAAAGAATGGATCATTGCAGTTCGGTTAGAACGTCATTATACCAAAAACGAAATCATTGCGATGTATTTAAACCGTGCAGATTTTGTTAACCATGCCGTTGGAATTCGTTCTGCTTCAAGAGTATATTTTTCAAAAGAACCGAAAGATTTGGCCATTGAAGAAGCAGCCTTATTGGTAGGAATGCTAAAAAACCCTTCCTATTTTAACCCAAACAGAGCTAGCAAATACGAGTTAGTTTTTAACCGTAGAAACACTGTTTTTCAGCAAATGGTTCGAAACAAATATTTAGAGAAAGAAGCTGCAGAACAATTATCCAAACTTCCCATCAAATTAAACTTTAAATACGAAGACCACAACGAAGGAACGGCTACTTATTTTAGAGAATATCTAAGAGATTACATGAAAAAATGGGCAGAAACCCATTTCAAGCCTAACGGTGAAAAATATAATATTTATGGAGATGGTTTAAAAATTTACACCACCATCGATTCTCGTATGCAACAATATGCAGAAGAAGCGGTTGAAGAGCACGTTAAAAACTTACAAAAACAATTCTTTGCATCTAAAAAAGGGCAAAAAAATGCTCCTTTTGTCAATATCAACCAAGGTCAAATAGATGCCATCATGACTAGATCGATGAAAAATTCAGTTCGATGGCAACAAATGATTTCCGAAGGAAAATCGGAAGAGGAAGTCACCAAATCATTCACCATCCCAACGGAAATGAGAATTTTTACATGGAAAGGGGAAAGAGATACAGTAATGACTCCTATAGATTCTATCCGTTATTACAAACACTTTATCAATGCTGGTTTGGTTTCTATAGAGCCGCAAACCGGACATGTAAAAGCTTGGGTGGGAGGCATCAACTTTAAACATTTTAAATACGATCATGCAGGAAAAGCAAAGCGTCAGGTAGGATCATCGTTTAAACCTTTTGTGTATGCAACAGCCATTGAACAATTAAATATGTCGCCTTGCGACACCATTCGCGATGCTCCTTTTACCATTCCAAGAGGTCGTCATAACGTAGGAACCAACTGGACTCCGAAAAACTCTGACGGAAAATATAGAGGCTTGGTTACTTTAAAATCTGCTTTAGCAGCATCCTTAAATACAGTATCGGCAAGGCTAATTGATAAAGTTGGACCAAAAGCTGTAATTGATTTAACCCATCGATTAGGAGTAACCACGAATATTCCCGAGCAACCTGCTATTTGTTTAGGTGCCGTAGAAATTACGGTGGAAGAAATGGTTGCTGCATTTAGCACCTTTGCCAACCAAGGAATTTATACCAAGCCACAATTTATCACCAGAATTGAAGATAAAAACGGCAACATCATTTATGAAGCGATTCCAGAATCGCAAGATGTAATGAGCCAAGATGTGGCTTATGCTACCCTAAAATTAATGGAAGGAGTAACCGAAGACGGAACCAGTAAAAGGCTTCGTTGGGGAGGCGGTGGCGTTGCTAACTATCCGTATAAATTTACCAATGCTATAGCCGGAAAAACAGGAACCACCCAAAACAATTCCGATGGTTGGTTTATGGGAATTGTACCAAATTTAGCTACTGGGGTTTGGGCTGGTTGTGAAGATAGGTCTGTTCACTTTAGAGATACTGCCAGAGGACAAGGAGCTACCATGGCATTGCCAATTTGGGGACTCTTTATGCACAAATGCTACCAAAATAAAGAACTACAAATTTCGCAAGAAGACTTTTTGCAGCCAAAAGATATTGCTATTCGGGTTGATTGTAACATTTTTCAACGGGATACCACCCAGTTTGATCAAAACTTTTCAGAGTTTAATTTTTACTAAATACACTGCCTTCGAGCAGTTTTTTACCATTTTTTACGCAAACGATTTCTTTCGAAATTATTACCTTTACCACAAACATTCATTACTTATGATTAATCGAAAAGTTGCCAATGTACAAGAAGCTTTAAAAGGAATTGAAAGCGGAATGACCATCATGCTAGGTGGTTTTGGACTTTGCGGAATTCCGGAAAACTCCATTGCCGAGTTGGTAAAAATGGGAGTTACCAATCTAACTTGTATTTCCAATAATGCCGGAGTAGACGATTTTGGTTTGGGGTTGTTGTTGCAGAAACGTCAAATAAAAAAAATGATTTCATCTTACGTAGGTGAAAATGCCGAATTTGAACGTCAGATGCTTTTCGGAGAATTAGAAGTAGAGTTAACTCCACAAGGAACTTTAGCTGAAAAATGCCGTGCAGCACAAGCCGGAATACCTGCATTTTACACACCAGCAGGTTATGGAACCGAAGTGGCGGAAGGCAAAGAAGTTCGTGAATTTAACGGAAAAATGTATGTGTTAGAACATGCTTACCAAGCAGATTTTTCTATTGTAAAAGCATGGAAAGGTGACGAAGCAGGAAATCTAATATTTAAAGGAACCGCTAGAAATTTTAATGCACCAATGGCTGGAGCAGCTAAAATTACTATCGCTGAGGTGGAAGAATTAGTACCAGCAGGATCCTTAGATCCAAATCAAATTCATATTCCTGGTATCATGGTGAATAGAATTTTTCAAGGTAAGAAATTTGAGAAAAGGATTGAACAAAGAACGGTGAGAAAAAAGTAATTTGAAAATTCAAAAATGTGAAACAGTTCAAAAGATAGTGTCAAAAATCATTTCATCAACCAAAAAAATACAATCATTTTCAATTACATATCATGGCTCTAGATAAAAATCAAATTGCTAAACGAATTGCTAAAGAAGTAAAAGACGGATATTATGTGAACTTAGGGATTGGCATTCCTACTTTGGTTGCCAATTTTGTGAGAGAGGATATTTCAGTTGAATTTCAAAGTGAAAATGGGGTTTTAGGAATGGGCCCTTTTCCTTTTGAAGGGGAAGAAGATGCGGATATCATCAATGCAGGCAAACAAACCATCACAACTTTACCTGGTGCAAGTTTTTTTGATTCTGCGTTTAGTTTTGGAATGATCCGAAGCAAAAAAGTAGATTTAACCATTTTAGGTGCCATGGAAGTTTCTGAAAATGGGGACATTGCCAATTGGAAAATTCCGGGAAAAATGGTCAAAGGAATGGGTGGTGCGATGGATTTGGTAGCTTCTGCAGATAATATTATCGTTGCCATGATGCACGTTAACAAAGCAGGTGAATCGAAAGTTTTAAAAAAATGCACCTTGCCTTTAACCGGAGTTGGTTGTGTGAAAAAAGTTGTCACAGAATTAGCCGTACTAGAAGTTATTCCTAAGGGTTTTAAATTATTAGAACGTGCACCAGGAGTTAGCGTAGAAGAAATCCAAAAAGCTACAGAAGGGACTTTAATTATTGAAGGTGAAATTCCGGAAATGCAGTTTTAAAGAGTATTTTTTCTAAAAATTCAATCAACAAAAAAATTACAGAATAGCTCGCAACAACTTTTGGGTATAGGGGTGTTGAGGTTGTTCGTACAACACATCTGCCTCGTTGTATTCCACAATTTTTCCTTGTTGCATTACCGCAACGTGATCACTCATGTATTTCACCACTTGTAAGTCGTGTGAAATAAATAAGTACGTAAACTGATGGTCGTCTTTTAAATCGTTCAATAAATTCAACACTTGGGCTTGTACCGAAATATCTAAAGCCGAAACTGATTCGTCACACACCACTAGTTTTGGTTGTAAAGCAATAGACCTAGCAATCCCAATCCGTTGACGTTGCCCTCCGGAAAATTCATGTGGATAACGATTAAAATGCTCTGCCTGTAAGCCAACTTTTTGTAAAAGTTCTATCACAAAATCCTTTCGCTCTTGGGTTTTGATTAATATTCCATGGACTTGCATAGGCTCTAAAATAGCCTTTCCAACCGTTAATTTTGGATTAAGAGATGCAAATGGATCTTGAAAAATTACTTGAATCTGTTTTCTTAATTGTCTAAAGGCATCGTTGCTAAGTTGTGTAATATCTGTTCCTTGGTAAAAAATAGCTCCTTTTTGAGGTTGGTCTAATTTTAAAATTAAATTTCCTAGGGTAGATTTTCCACAACCTGACTCCCCTACTAGTCCGAGAGTTTCCCCTTCATATATTTTTAAAGATACATCATTTACTGCTTGATATGCTTGTTTTTTACCAAAAAAACCAACCTGACTCCAATATGTTTTTTCTACATTTTTTATCTCCAATAAAGGAGCTTGTTGTTCCATCGCTTGCAATCTTTCATTTCTCTCTTCTTTGCTGATAGAAACTTGTAATGGTGTATTGTTTAAAAAATCTTGAATAGTTGGCAGTCTTTTTAAGCGTTCATTCGGATTGGGTTTAGAGGCCAACAATGCTTTGGTATAGGTTTCTTTTGGATGTTGAAAAATTTGTTGTGTAACCCCTTGTTCCACAATTTTCCCGTGTTGCATCACCAAAACTCGATCAGAAAAATTTGCGACCAACGACAAATCATGAGAAATAAAAACAATGCTCATTCCCATTTTATTTTTAATCTCAACCAATAGGTCAAGAATTTCTCTTTGAACTGTAACATCTAAAGCAGTTGTTGGCTCATCTGCAATTAGAATTTTAGGTTCGCAAGCAATTGCCATAGCAATCACCACACGTTGTTTTTGTCCTCCAGAAATTTGATGTGGGTAGCTTTGATAAATTCGTTCCGGGTAGGGCAATTTTACTTGTTCTAATAGCTGTAGTACTTTGCTTTTGATTTCCGTTTTAGCTAATTGGGTGTGCTGTGCTAAAACTTCTTCTATTTGCCTACCACAAGTCATCGATGGATTTAAGGCACTCATTGGCTCTTGAAAAACCATTCCGATATGCTTGCCTCTTAGCTGTTGCCATTCTTTTTCTGTTTGGGCATATAGGTCAATCCCCTCTAATAAGATTTTACCTTGAGTAATCTTGGCTTTTTTGGCAGGAAGCAAACCAGCAATAGCAAAACATCCGACAGATTTTCCGGAGCCTGACTCTCCAACTATACCCAAAATTTCATTTGGAAATAATTCCCAGTTAATTTCGTGCAATACGGTTCGGTATTGGTTTTCTGAACCAAAACCAATGCTTAGATTTTGTATTTGTAGGATTGGTTGCCTCATTTTTTTAACACCACTTTTTGCGTATGCCAAACTTGGTTGGTTTGTGTTTTAATCCAATACACGCCATCTTGTAGCATTTGTAAATTTAAATTGGTAAGATTTGTTTTTTGCACAACCACTCTTCCCTGCATGTCGAGCACCAAAATTTGTTCGGTTGGATTCCCAAACCATTGGATATTTCCATTGGTTGGATTTGGCAACCAAATTCCTTTAGTAGTTACTATTTCATCTATACCTAAAGGGTCTTGAATGTCAATTTGTAGTATTTCGTTAGATATCCAACCGTTAGATTGGTTGCTGATATTTACCTTGAATTGGTCAGATGCAGCAACGGTTTGTGTGTTTACAAATGTAATATTTCCGGAAGCAATATCGCTTTGGGTAAATGTTGCTCCAATAGTTAGCGGTACATTGTTTTTTTGTAAAGTTCCTAAAGATGGCAATTGCAAAAGTGTATACAATTGTACCTCTGGAGATTCGTTTACCGTAGTTGCCAATAGTTCGGTTGGTAACAGTACTTTGGTAGAATTGATGTTAGCAACAATGGTGTTTTTAGAAAAACTCAAATTATTTGCAGGAGTGGTTAAGCTGCAACATTGTAAAATCACCTGATTGATTTGCCCGCCATCTTGGTTATAAGGATCTACAACACGTAACACCCATATTCCTTGGGCTTGTAAACTGTTTAATGCACTTAAGGCTTGTTTTGGTTGAATGGTGCCAGAAATGGCAGGATTGGTACCACAAGTTAATGGCCCACCTGCATCGTCTAAAGTTGCATTGATATCATCTTGACTTCCGCAAGGCTCTTCTAATAAAACTACTACTGGGGTATTGATTCCGCTTGGCCCCTCTAAAGTAATGGTCATGTCCTGTACATATGTATGCGCAATATTCAAAACCACATTCATATCACCAATCATAAAATTATCTGGAATTACTATAGGTACTGTTGCAATTGCATTAGGAGTAGAAGCAATTGTAGCATTAGAAAAATCAGTAGCCGTATAGGTTAAATTACAATTGTTTTGGCCTGTCATAAAAGTATAAACTGGTGCTTGGGTGGAAATCGTACAACGATTAGAAGGTAAAATTCTCCAATAGTAAACTGTAGTTGGCTGCAAACCTGTTAACAACCATTTGGTATTTGCAGTAGATGTTTCTGCAAAAATGTTGGAAAAATTAGGATTGGTAGAAACCTGAACTTGGTAATCTTCTACATTTATATCATTTTGCCATTGCAACACAGTAGAGATAGCAATGCCATTTTGCCCATTGGCAGGTGCTATTAGTTGGATTGGTTGAAAATTTTCGCTAAAAACTCTAAAAAATATGGTTCTAGTTTCTGTTTCTAAACCATTGGTTGCATGTAGTTGAAAAGAATAATTTCCGGGAGCAACTTGATTTAAATTAATCAAATTTGCTTGGATGATTCCATCATTAGTCAAGTTGTTTTGACTAAAATTAATACCTAATCCAGAAGGTAAATTGGTGGCTGATAACTGTACCGAAGGACCTCCTACTCTTTTAAAATCAATCGGAATCATTGCCAAATCAGAAGAGCAATAAATTAAATTATTTGCCAATGGTAAAATTCTGAAATAAGACTCTATCCCAGTAATCACTAAACTGTATGGTTGAATACCTCCAACTAAAGTTCCTTTATGGGTAACGGTAATGGTGTATTCTCCACCATTAGAGGCATCTATCTTAACTTGTTCCACATTATCTACCACATTATCACCATCTCTTAATGCAGGTAAGGTGGCATCACTTCGTAATCTCCACGGGTAGAAAGTTTGGTTTCCTTGGGTAATTCGGATGTCTAGATCATTTACCAAAGCAGGAGTTGGATCGTTTAAAATTCCGTTGTTGGCTACTCCGGGAACATCTGTCCATGTAATGGATGCTATTAAAGGTTGGCCGTTAATTGCTTTCACGGTTTTGGAAAAGCTTGCGTTTTGCGGAAGTACTTCTTCAGAAATCCAAGAAGAAATCCCATTATTGGTAATGGTTTCTGCTGCTCTTTTGGCATTTAACAAACCCCAACCAAAAGTTGCATCAGGACCTTGTAAACCAGTATCATCTGCGGTATGACATGCCAAACCTTTTAATGTGGCAGCTTTCATAAACGATTGGTTTACGTTTTGGTAATGCTGTTGCACCAATAACAAAGTTCCCATCACATTCGGACTAGCCATTGAGGTTCCTGAAAAACTACTATAACTGGTATTGCTAGTGGCTGTAGAGGAGAAAACTCCAGTTCCATTTCCTGTAATATCCGGCTTGATTCTTAAATCATCTGCTGGCCCTTGGCTAGAACCGCTATTGATGAGTACCGATACTAAATTTCCGTTGACATCCACATTGGCATCTTGGGCATTGGCAACTACCAAATTATTTTTAGCAGTTTTATTTCCGGTTAATTTATCAAACCCAGGAGTGGTTGCATCAACATTATTAAAATTTCCTTCATTACCAGCAGCTGTTACCATCAAATAATATGGATAGGTATGGCTAATTTGGTCCCAAGTTTTAGAAACTGAAGAGTAGGCTCCTATAAACCATGTTGGGACAGATGCAGCTGGAGTACCATAAGAATGATTGGACAATAATAAACCTTGAGCTGCTTGTTGAGAAACTTCAGTCAAATCATTAGTCCATTCAAAAGTTCTTATTGTTGAAAATGGTGCCATTCCTTTGGCATCTTCATCTACTCCACCAGCACCAAACGTACCGGAAACGTGAGTAGCATGCGAACTATTTCCGTTTAAAGTTGAATTCCCATCGGTGGTAATAGCTCTCCCCTGAAATTCTTGATGCGAAGTTCTGGTTGGCCCACCATCCCAAACACCACCAATCATGTTTTGTCCGTCTAATTGTAATCCCAAAATACCACCTGTATGTAAAGTATTTGCTCGGGTAGTTTTGGCAGCATTAACATTTTGAATGCTGTAAAATAAAGGGGTTCCATCAGGTAAAAATCCTACCAATTGGTCAAATGTGCCATCTCGATTTTCCTTTTGTTGCTTATCCGTTGGAACATTTTTTAACTGATTTAAAAACACTTTTTGCTGTTGTTGTAGCTCTTTTTGAAGTACTTCAATCGCGTCTGGGGAATATTGCTCGATTATTTTTTTTTGCTGAGCAGGAGTTTGTGCATTAACATTAAAAATACCAACTAAAGCGAGGCAAAATATTTGATTGAAAAATGTTTTTTTCATGATAAATAGTAGTTTCAAAATTTCTTTTTCAAAAAGCGAATAAATTTAACTATTCCCATCAGATTATGTCAAAAACGAATGGTTTTTTAGCAAATGTTCATATAAAGTACCGCATTTGTTCCCCCGCAAATAAATCGTTATTTTTATGACGAATATAAAATCTTCTCGCAATGAATTATAAACAATTGATCTGTTTCACTTTATTTTTTGCCATGACAAATGCACAAAAAGTGTTAACTCCTGAAACACTTTGGTCTTTAGGCCGTTTAACCCCTTTAGGAATTTCAAAAGATGGAAAAGAAATTTTATATAAAGTTTCTACCCCTGATGTTGGTGAGAACAAAATGAAAAGTAAAACTTATGCAATTCCGGTGCAAGGTGGATCTCCTCGTGAAATTACCAATGCCAATGAATTGTTGAAGGATAAAAATATTTCCCCTGATGGACAATGGAAATTAACCCACCAAGAAGTGAAAATTCAAAAAGTTCACGGAAAAGATTTTTATCCAGAACTAACAAAATCGAACGCACAAATTTATCCGAGTTTAGATTATCGTCATTGGGATACCTGGAACGAAGGATTGTTTAATCATGTGGGTTATGTACCTGTTAATGATGAAAAAGCTTTTGCCGATATTATGCCCAACGAAGCATTTCATAGTCCGCAAAAACCATTTGGAGGTGACGAAGATTATGTATGGAGTCCCGATGGCAAAAAAATCATTTATGTAAGTAAGAAAAAAGTTGGCACGGAAGCTGCTATTTCTACCAATACCGATTTATATGCCTATGATATTGCTACCAAAACTACCGAAAATTTAACTCCCAATAATTTGGGCTACGACACGCATCCGGTATTTTCTCCCCAAGGGAATTTAACTTGGTTGCAAATGAAACGAGATGGTTTTGAAGCTGATAAAAACGATATTATTGTTCGATTTCAAAATATCGACATGAATTTAACCGTAGCTTGGGATGGCACTGTAGATAGCTTTGTATGGAGTGCTGATGGTAAAAAAATCTATTTTACTGCCCCTATTGGTGGAACCAAACAATTGTTTGAAGTCAATTTTCCGGGAAGAACCAAAATTGCGATTACCGTTCAGCAATTAACAGATGGTGTTTGGGATGTGAATGATTTGGTAGGATTTTCGGGAGATGCTATTATCGTTTCCCGAACTACAATGAATCAAGCGAAAGAATTGTTTTCGTATGATTTAAAAAAGAAAACCTGGAAACAACTCACATTTGTTAACCAAGAAATATATCAAAAATTATCTTTACCAACCATCGAAAAGCGAATCGTAAAAACCACCGATGGAAAAGACATGGTAGTTTGGGTGATTTTACCTCCAAATTTTGATAAAAATAAAAAATATCCAACCTTGTTGTATTGCCAAGGTGGTCCACAAGGAGCTTTGTCACAGTCGTACTCTTATCGTTGGAATTTTTCGTTAATGGCATCGCAAGGCTATGTGGTGGTTGCTCCAAACAGAAGAGGCATGCCAGGACATGGTGTTGCTTGGAACGAACAAATTAGCAAAGATTGGGGTGGACAGGTAATGGATGATTATTTAAGTGCTATAGATGATGTAGCAAAGGAGTCATATGTAGATACATCTCGTTTAGGTGCAGTTGGTGCAAGTTATGGAGGATATTCGGTGTTTTATTTGGCAGGCATCCACAATAAACGATTCAAGAGTTTTATCTCACATTGTGGGGTATTTAATTTAGAAAGTATGTATGGTACCACCGAAGAAGTATTTTTTACCAATTGGGATATTGGAGGTGCTTTTTGGGAGAAAAACAATGATGCTGCACAAAAATCGTATGCCCAATTTAATCCGATTAAAATGGTAAACAAATGGGATACTCCAATATTAATTATTCAAGGAGGAAAAGATTATCGTGTGCCTATCGGACAAGGGCAGGAAGCATTTCAAGCAGCCCAGTTAAGAGGTATTAAAAGTAAGTTTGTGTACTTTCCGGAAGAAAACCATTGGGTAGTTCAACCTCAAAATGCTTTGGTTTGGCAACGAGAATTTTTTGGTTGGCTTAAAGAAACTTTATAAAAATAAATATCGGTTTTAAATTGGTTGTTAAAGTTATTAAGGCTTCAAATACACATCGTTATCTTTATTTACATCTGCCATTAAGCCACTTGGGTCAATCACAATTTTTGCAATATTATCTTTATTGGTAAGTAATTCAAAAGAATAGGTTGGAATTCCCCAATGCCAAGGTTTTTGTACCGCCCAAACCATTTCCGGATTTGGATTTGGCTTTACCCAACGCATCAACGGGTTTGGAATGTGAATTTGAGCTTTAGAGCCATCTGTATATTCTATCAAAATATCTAGTGGCATGGGCATACGTCCGATGCGTTCCATGGTAATTTTGGTGTTGTTGCCTTTGGCTTCTACGCTTTTTATGCCATAATCGATGTTGTTGGTGGTTTGGGTCCAATCTACCAAGTACCAATCCAGCACTGCACCGGAAACTCTTTCGGCAGTTCTTTTAAAATCGTTTGGGTTAGGATGGGTAAACTGAAAATCGTGGTAATAACGCTTCAATGTTTTCATCAAGTTTTCCCAACCAATCACATAGCCTAATTGTGATAAAAACACGGTTCCTTTGCTGTAAGAGGAAATCCCGTACACCAAGTTTTCGTCATATCTATCGGCATGTGTTGTTTGTGGTTGTTCTCTGCCAGTTGCAACCATTCTAAAATAATTGTTGTAACTGCTTTTAAAAGGTGATTCTTTTTTTCTGTTTGGATTTGGCATCACCTCTTCCATTGCCATATCAGAAATAAAAGAAGTAAAACCTTCGTCCATCCATTCGTGTTTGGATTCGTTGGTTGCCAATACTTGTTGGAACCAACTATGAGCTAATTCGTGTGCAGTAACTCCCACCAAACTTGGCAAGGAACGATTTCCGGTAATTAAGGTACACATAGCATATTCCATTCCTCCGTCACCACCCTGAATTACACTATATTGTTTATAAGGATATGAACCAATTTTCTCGTTAAAAAAACGAATTAATTGATTCGTTTTTTCAGGAAGTTGTTTCCACTGATCTACATTCGGACCGTTTTTTTTGTATAAAAAGTGTAACTCTACTCCATTTTCACCTATCATTTTATCATGGGCATAGTCTGCATCTGCAGCCCATGTAAAATCATGTACTTTGGGAGCCACAAAATGCCAAGTAAGCGTTTTTTGTTTTTTTGGATACATTACCACCACACCTTCGTCTTGATAACCATAACCAATTTCATTTTTGTTTTGCAAATATCCTGATCCTCCTACCACATAGCTTTTATCTATGGTAATTTTTACATCAAAATCTCCCCAAACTCCGTGAAATTCTCTTCCAATATAAGGATCTGCATGCCATCCTTCAAAATCGAAAGCACAAATTTTAGGATACCATTGTGCCATAGAAAGTGCAACACCCTCTTCGGAGTTTCTTCCTGCTCTTCTTATAAGGTTGGGAACTTGCCCGGTAAAATCTAAAGTAAAAACTGCTTTTTGTTTGGGTAAAATAGGGTTTGCTAAGGTGACTTCTAAAATAGTTTCCGTAACTTTAGTGGGACAAGTAATGCCATCTTGCTTGAAATTTTGAATGTTTAAATACCCTATTTCATTTGATTTTAAATCTGCTATTCTGCTAGTTTTTTGTTCGGTAGTTCCTTGTTTAAATGTGCGAATCATTCTTCTGTCTGGATCTTTAATGGTTTGCAAACGAATGTCCATTTCGCTACCCGGTTGAAACGCATTGTAGTACAAATGATAGTATACATGTCGCATCGTATCGTTGGAATTATTGGTGTACTCTAAGACTTGTTTTCCGAAGTATTGAAACGTTTTTACATCCATGGTTACCTCCATTTTGTATTTAACTTCCTGTTGCCAATATCCTGTTTGCGGATTGTTTTTTTGGGCTAATAAAAAGGTAGAAATTAATATTAAGAGGTAATTTTTGAAGAAAAAATATAAGCTTTTTAACATGTTGTTTTTAATTTGAAATATGTAATCAAACAGGATAAATAAAAAATTAAATTAATTTATTTTTTTGCTTTTTTCTCTGCTAATAATAACGCATTGTAAGCATTTACAATTTTACCCGTTTTACTTAATTCAGAAAAAGATTTGGTTAGTTTATCCTCTCCCGGAACTATCACATTTTTATTGATCACCACACCTGATTCCATCATAATTTGTTTCACTTCATAAGCTTTTAATGTTGGGTAGTAAGCCCTAATCAATGCAGCTACTCCTGCTGCATTCGGACTTGCCATAGAGGTACCCTGTTGGTAGTCATAGCTGTTGTTTGGCATGGTTGCATATATTTTCATGCCAGGGGCAAAAATATCTACATCTACTTTTCCGTAATTAGAAAAAGGTGCTACTAATTTTTCATTGGTAAAATGGTTCAATGCACCTATATTTAAAAAGTTGTTTACTTCTTCTTTATCACCAACTCTATCGTTCGGAAAGCTAGGTGTTTCGTCATGAAACTGGCTATCATTTCCAGCAGCATGTACAAACAAAACATCTTTACTTGCCGCATATTGCAATGCTTCTATTACCCATTCTTTGTTTGGCGAAAAGGCTTTTCCGAAACTTCCGTTGATAATTTTAGCACCGTTATCCACCGCATATCTAATAGCCAAAGCAATGTCTTTATCGTATTCATCTCCATTAGGTACAGCTCGCAAACACATAATTTTCACATGTTCTGCAACACCATCTCCCCCTAAATTATTGCCTCTAATTTGAGCTATAATTCCAGCAACATGGGTACCATGTTCTGCCTCTGATTTGTCTGGTCCGGCAACTTGATTGTTCCCGTATTTTTTGTCTTGAATGTTTAATGGGTCATCCCCAACTATTTTTCTGCCATCAAATTCTAAATTATAATGGTAGTTTACCTGATCATAAATGTATTTTTCATATTCTTTGATTTCTTTGTCAAAATTTTCAGTTGGGTTGGAAGATAAAATAGAAACCAATACCAATTTGGCATTGCCAAGTGCTGCATCAGAAGTCAGTATTTTTTGAACTTCTGGTAGCGTATAATTTGATTTTTTTAAATGTTCCGACACCAATTTGTGTGCATTGGATATGAAATCAAATTGAAACTTTTCTTTAGATAATTCATTGTTTTTTTCGTCAAATTTTTTCTTGATTTTTTCATAATCTGCATCTCCAGGTTGCAAAGTTTTCATCAATCGAGTGATTTCTAAATTTTCGTGCAAAGCATCTCCTAAAAAGTTCCACCCATGTATGTCGTCAATGTAACCATTGTTATCGTCATCTATTCCATTATTTGGAATTTCTTTAGAGTTAATCCAAATTCTTCCAGTCAAATCAGGATGTTCGTGGTCAATACCTGAATCGATTACCGCTACAATTACCGGAGTAGGTTTTTTATTTCGCAACAATTCATTGTAAGCTTTATCCACACTCATTCCGGGAATGGTATCTTTTACAATATCTAAATGGCTCCATCTAATTAATTCTTGCTCGGTTAATGCTGCTTTTTTCACCCCAATTCCTAGCATATTAATAGAGAAAGCAGAGGAGGTGGTTTTTTGTGTAGAAGCACATCCAGTTAACCACAAAGTGGCAGAAACTAGTAATAAATTGGTATAAAAATTACGATTCATAGGTTAGCTATTTAAAATATCTTGTAAGGTATAAACTTGGTTCAATCTCACTCCTTTTTCGGTTTCTTGCACAGTTATAATTGGGTTGTGGGCATCGTGTTCTAAAAACAATAGCCAATCGTTTTGTGCAGCTAGGGTAAGAAATTTTTCTTTTTCAGGAAGTGTTAACAAAGGTCGGGTATCGTAACCCATTACATAAGGCAATGGGATGTGTCCGGCTGTTGGCAATAAATCAGCCATAAAACACAAGGTTTTTCCTTTCCATTGAATCATAGGAATCATCATTTTTTCGGTATGTCCGTCTGCAAAAAATATTCCAAATCCCAATTCAGATTGTGCACAAAAATCTGGTGTAGTTTTTTCAATAAACTTCAACTGACCACTTTCTTGCATAGGCAAAATATTCTCCTTTAAAAAAGATGCTTTTTCTCTTGCATTAGGATTTATTGCCCACTCCCAGTGGTTTTGATTGCTCCAAAAATGAGCATTTTTAAATGCAGGTTCTAAGCCTGTTTTATGTTCATTCCATTGAATGCTACCTCCACAATGGTCAAAATGTAAGTGTGTCATAAACACATCTGTAATATCATCACGATGAAACCCATATTTTGCCAAAGATTTGTCTAAATTATCGTCTCCCCATAACGAATAATAGCCATAAAACTTGTCGGATTGTTTGTTTCCCATGCCAGTATCTATCAACACCAATCGATTGCCATCTTCTATTAACAAACAACGGGCAGCAATATCAATTAAATTATTGGTATCAGCCGGATTGGATTTATTCCATATAGTTTTTGGTACTACTCCAAACATGGCACCACCATCTAACTTAAAATTTCCTGCTTCAATTGGATATAAATTCATGATAGTTTATTAATGATTGCAAAGTAACAAATCTAAACCAAAATTATACAACAAATTTTTGGTAAAAACATCGTATTTCAGATGTTATAAAATTGTTAGAAATAGCCTAAAAATATTTTTTGCATTATCTTTGCAGTGTTTATTTAGACAAAATCAAAATAGAGATGATAAAAGTATCAGAAACCGCAAAAAAGAAAGTGATCGAGCTGATGACCGATGATGGTTATGACGCAGTAAATCATTTTGTTAGAGTTGGTGTAAAAAGTGGTGGATGTTCTGGACTTTCGTACGAGTTGAAGTTTGACAAGGAAATTAGCGAAAACGACAAAGTTTTTGAGGACAATAACATCAAAATTGCCGTTGACAAAAAGAGTTTTTTGTACTTGGTTGGCACCATATTAGAATATTCCGGAGGTTTAAATGGTAAAGGATTTGTATTTAACAACCCAAATGCCAACAGAACCTGCGGTTGTGGGGAGAGTTTTTCTTTATAAACCCCAACCCAAAAAGGGTATTTAAATTATTAAATTGAGTTAATCTTTAAATCCTATGAACCCCTAATAGGATTTCCTCTAACAAGAGGATAGGGGGCTAATATGAGTAAATACACCGAAGAAGAACTAAAACAAGACCTGGCTACTAAAGAGTACGAATATGGTTTTTATACCGATATTGAATCGGATACTTTTCCGATTGGGTTAAATGAAGAAGTGATAAAGGCTTTATCTGCCAAAAAAAACGAACCAGAATGGATGACCAACTGGAGGTTACAAGCTTTCAGAAATTGGCAAGAAATGACCGAGCCTGAATGGGCAAACGTACACTATCAAAAGCCAGATTTTCAAGCAATATCCTATTATTCGGCACCAAAATCAAAACCTAAATACGATAGTCTGGACGAAGTGGATCCTGAACTATTGGAAACTTTTAAAAAATTAGGTATTTCATTAGATGAACAGAAAAAATTAGCAGGAGTTGCAGTAGATATTGTGATGGATTCGGTATCCGTAGCTACCACTTTTAAAAAGACTTTGGCTGAAAAAGGGATTATTTTTTGTTCTATTTCAGAAGCCATTCAAGAGCACCCAGAGTTGGTACAAAAATATTTAGGAACCGTAGTGCCTCCTAAAGATAATTTTTATGCTGCTTTAAATTCTGCGGTATTTTCTGATGGAAGTTTCTGCTACATTCCTAAAGGGGTTCGTTGCCCGATGGAATTGTCTACTTATTTTCGTATTAATCAAGCTGGAACCGGTCAGTTTGAACGCACTTTGGTTATTGCAGACGAAAGTAGTTATGTGTCTTATTTAGAAGGATGTACTGCTCCAATGCGAGATGAAAACCAACTGCATGCAGCAGTAGTAGAGCTCATTGCTTTAGATCATGCAGAAATTAAATATTCAACGGTTCAAAACTGGTATCCTGGAGATAAAGAAGGAAAAGGAGGAGTATTTAACTTTGTAACCAAAAGAGGTTTGTGCGAGAAAAATGCCAAAATTTCATGGACACAAGTAGAAACCGGAAGTGCAGTAACCTGGAAATATCCTTCGTGTGTGTTAAAAGGAGATAATTCTATTGGCGAATTTTATTCTATTGCAGTTACCAATCACTTTCAACAAGCCGATACCGGCACCAAAATGATTCACTTAGGCAAGAATACCAAAAGTACCATCATTTCAAAAGGAATTTCAGCCGGAAAATCACAAAATAGCTACAGAGGTTTGGTACAAATTGCCCCGAGGGCAGAGAATGCGAGAAACTTTTCTCAATGCGATTCCTTGCTGATGGGTAATGCATGTGGAGCACATACTTTCCCTTACATTGAGGCTAAAAACACATCTGCTCAAATTGAACACGAAGCTACTACGAGTAAAATTGGAGAAGACCAAATTTTTTATTGCAACCAACGAGGTATTGATACCGAAAAAGCCATTGCCTTGATTGTAAACGGGTTTAGCAAAGAAGTTTTAAACAAACTTCCAATGGAGTTTGCTGTGGAAGCACAAAAGTTGTTGGAAATATCGTTGGAAGGGAGTGTTGGGTAAAAAATTAAAAATTTGATGTTTGAAATTTGAAATTATGGTAACCATTATAAGATTTGAAGACCTAGAAATTTGGCAAAAGTCGAGAAATTATGCTTCTAAAATTTTTTTTATTGCAAATCAAAATTTTAAAAATGATTTCAAATTAATCAATCAAATTTGTGATTCATCAGGTTCAATTTTGGATAATATTGCAGAAGGATTTGAAAGGGAAGGAAACAAAGAGTTTATACACTTTTTAACAATTTCAAAGGGTTCTTGCGGTGAGTCTCGCTCTCAATTATATAGAGCTTTTGATCGTAATTATATATCAAATGAAGAATTGGATGAATTTTGTGCAGAAAGTATAGATTTAAGTAAATCAATAGCAGGATTTATCAATTATTTAAAGAAATCAGACTACAAAGGAAATAAATTTAATCAATAAGTTAGTTTGAAAATTTCAAATTTCAAACTTCAAATTTCAAATAAGAAATATGTTAAAAATCAAAAACTTACACGCATCCATAGAAGACAAACAAATACTAAAAGGTCTTAATTTAGTAGTAAAACCAGGAGAGGTACACGCCATTATGGGCCCAAATGGAGCTGGTAAATCTACGTTGTCCTCTATTATTGCCGGAAAAGAAGATTACGAAGTAACCGAAGGTGAAATTTTATTTGAAAACGAAGATATTGCCGAATTAGCTCCGGAAGAAAGAGCCCATAAAGGCATCTTTTTATCGTTTCAATATCCGGTAGAAATTCCTGGAGTCACCGTAACTAATTTCATCAAAACTTCTATCAACGAAACCAGAAAAGCACAAGGTTTAGAAGAAATGCCAGCCAACGAAATGTTGAAAAAAATCAGAGAAAAAGCAGAGTTGTTAGAAATTGACCGTATGTTTTTATCTCGTTCGTTAAATGAAGGCTTTTCAGGAGGAGAAAAAAAGAGAAACGAAATTTTTCAAATGGCTATGTTGGAACCAAAATTAGCTATTTTGGACGAAACCGATTCTGGATTAGACATTGATGCTTTGCGAATTGTGGCCAATGGAGTAAACAAACTAAAAAACGAAAACAATGCCGTAGTAGTAATTACGCATTACCAACGTTTGTTAGATTATATTGTTCCGGATTATGTGCATGTATTGATGGATGGTAAAATCGTAAAATCAGGAACTAAAGATTTGGCTTTAGAGTTAGAAGAAAAAGGATACGATTGGATTAAGACGGAATTAAACTAATTATTTGAAATTCGAGATTTGAAATCACAGTAATTTCAAATTTCAAATTTTAAATTTTAAATTTTAAAAATGAATTTAAAAGAAAAAATATTCGCATCGTTCATGACTCTTGAAGAAAGTCGTGAGGTTAATTCTAATTTACATCAAATTAGAAACCATGCTTTTAATCATTTTGAGAAAAATGGTTTTCCTACTAAAAAATTGGAAGCTTGGAAATATACTTCTTTGCAATCGGTGTTAAAAAACGATTTTACCGTTTTTCCTAAAAACGATAATACCATAGAATTAAAAGAGGTAAAAGCCTACTTTTTACATGAAATTGACACGTATAAATTGGTTTTTGTAGATGGCAAATTCAATTCGTTTTTATCGCAAACTACCCATGAGGGCATTGATGTTTGTTTATTGTCATCAGTACTAACCAAGCCAAAATACCAATTGGTTTTAGAAAACTATTTTCATCAAATTGCCAATAAAGACGAAAGTTTAACTTCGTTAAATTCCGCTTTTGCTCAAGAAGGAGCTTACATCAACATCCCGAAAGGTAAAATTGCCGACAAACCAATTGAAATCATTTACTTCTCTACCGGAAATGATGCTTCGGTATTGCTACAACCTCGAAATTTGATTGTTGTTGGTGAAAATGCCCATGTGCAAATCATCGAACGTCACCAATCGTTACACGGGAATCCGGTAATGACCAATGCGGTTACCGAAATTTTTGCCCAAAAAAGAGCGATTGTTGATTACTATAAAATCCAAAACGACAGTGCACAATCTACCTTAATAGATAACACTTATATTGCCCAAAAACAAGAAAGTATTGCCTCTGTTCATACTTTTTCCTTTGGAGGAAACATCACACGAAACAATTTGAATTTTTACCATCAAGGAGAAAGAATTCAAAGCAATTTAAAAGGAATTACCATTTTAAATAACAAACAGCACGTAGACCATTACACTTTGGTTCATCATGCACAACCTAATTGCGAAAGTCACCAAAATTATAAGGGAATTTTTGCAGACCAATCTACCGGAGTTTTTAACGGAAAGATTTACGTAGAAAAAGAAGCCCAAAAAACCGATGCGTTTCAACAAAACAACAATATTTTATTAAGTGATAAAGCTTCTATCAATGCCAAACCACAATTAGAAATTTTTGCAGATGATGTAAAATGCTCACATGGTTGTACCATTGGTCAGTTAGATGAAAGTGCCATGTTTTATATGCAACAAAGAGGTATTCCGAAAAACGTTGCCAAAGGTTTGTTGATGTATGCTTTTTCTAATGAAGTGTTAGATTCGGTTAAAATACCGGAATTAAAGCAACGAATTACCAAAATTATTGCCCAAAAACTAAGAGTTAACCTAGGATTTGAACTTTAAATAAAAGCCAAATGAACGAGTCCATTCGCAAAGATTTTCCCATACTTCACCAAATTGTGAACGGAAAACCATTGATTTATTTTGACAATGGAGCTACCAGTCAAAAACCTCAAGTGGTAATTAATTGCGAAAAGGAATATTATGAAACTTATAATGCCAACATCCATCGCGGGGTACATTATTTGAGTCAAAAAGCAACGGATGCGTTTGAAGAAGCCAGACGCATCATTCAAAAACATTTGAATGCAACCCATGCACACGAAATTATTTTTACAAATGGCACTACCCACGGAATCAATTTAGTTGCATTCGGCTTTACAAGTTTTGTAAAACCTGGAGATGAAATTTTGGTTTCTGCTTTAGAACATCATAGCAATATTGTGCCTTGGCAAATGCTTTGCGAACGAACTGGAGCTACTTTAAAAGTAATTCCGATGGATGAAAACGGAGAATTGATTTTAAAAGATTATCAAAAATTACTATCTAACAAAACCAAATTGGTAGCTTTTAATCATATTTCTAATGCATTGGGTACCATCAATCCAGTAAAGGAAATGGTTGCTTTAGCACATGCTGTTGGTGCCGCAGTTTTGGTAGATGGAGCACAATCTACACCACATTTGCAACCAGATGTGAAAGATTTAGATGCAGATTTTTATGTGTTTTCCGGACATAAAGTAGGAGGGCCAACTGGTATAGGGATTTTATATGGAAAAGAGCATTGGTTAAACTTATTGCCTCCTTACCAAGGTGGTGGAGAAATGATTGCTGAGGTACGATTTGAAAAAACCACTTATGCTTCTTTACCACACAAGCACGAAGCTGGTACACCCAATATTGCAGGTGGAATAGCCTTAGGAAAAGCCATTACATATCAACATCAAATAGGCTTTGCAACTATCCAGCAAATAGAAAACGAATTATTACATCATGCCACGAAACAATTATTGAAAATAGATGGCATGCAAATATTTGGTCCAAAAGATTTGTCTAAAAAAACCTCGGTAGTTTCATTCAATGTAGCAAATATTCATCCGTATGACATAGGTGTTTTATTAGATAAAATGGGAATTGCTGTAAGAACCGGACACCATTGCACCCAACCTATCATGGATTTCTTTCAAATCCCGGGCACAATTAGAGCAAGCTTTGCCTACTACAATACCAAAGAAGAAATTGATACATTTGTTCAAGCTTTAAAGAAAGCTGTTTTAATGTTATCATAAACCAAACAACATGAGGATATTTATTATTTTAAGCATGATGGTATTGCTAAGCAGTAGCAAATGTAACCCGCAACATGTAAAATCTATGGAAGAAGCTATTATTGAATACGAATCAAGTACCAGAGGGTTTTACTTTGCTTGTACCATTCATGATCAAAAGTTGATTACTATTACTGAAAGAGGTGGCAAAGAAACCGAAATTCCGTTAACCAAGGTAGAAGTACAAAATTTGGCTACTGCTTTTGAAGAAATTAATTTAGAACAATTGGAAAATTTAGAAGCTCCCTCTGAAAAAAGAAAATATGATGGGGCACCACATGCAACTTTAAGAATTTCAAAAGACGGAAAATTATTTCAAACCAATAGTTTTGATCACGGAAATCCTCCAAAAGAAATCAAGAAGTTTATCGATTTAATGCTCAAATATTCCAAAAAATAAACAACAATGACCATTGCCCAGCAACAACAAGAAATTATTGAAGAATTTTCGTTTTTTGAAGATTGGATGCAACGATATGAATACATCATTGAGTTAGGAAAAACCTTGCCTATCATAAATGATCAACATAAAACAGACGAAAATATCATCAAAGGTTGCCAATCAAAAGTATGGTTGCATGCAGATTTTAAAGAGAACAAAGTTTTATATGAAGCAGATAGTGATGCTATATTAACAAAAGGTGTAATAGCATTGCTTATCAGAGTTTTTAACCAACATAGTCCGGAAGAAATTTTAGAAGCATCTACTGATTTTTTAGATCAAATAGGGTTAAAAGAACACTTAAGTCCAACTAGAGCCAATGGCTTGGTTTCGATGGTAAAGCAAATTAAACTTTATGCTTTGGCTTTTCAAAATAAAAACAATTGATTATGGAAGAATTCAACGATACCATCCATTTAGGAGAAGACATTGTGAAAACATTGAAAGGAATTTACGACCCAGAAATTCCTGTGGATATTTATGAGCTTGGATTGATTTACGATGTCATGATTAATGAAGATAACGAGGTGAAAATTTTAATGACTTTAACCTCACCAAACTGTCCGGTTGCAGAAACTTTACCTCAAGAAGTGGAAGAAAAAATCAAATCTATTGATGCGGTTAAATCATGTGAAGTAGAAATTACTTTTGATCCGCCTTGGAGCAAAGATTTGATGAGTGAAGAAGCCAAATTAGAATTAGGTTTTTTGTAAAATTTACGAAAAATGTCGAAAGAAATTATCAATAAATTAGCCCAAAGTTCTTTACAAGTATTTGATTTGGAAGATTACTTTCCTACTCAACCTATTACCGGAGTAGATGTTTCACAATGGTTAGAAGAAGGATTTTTGCTTCGCGAAAAAGAATTTAGAGTTGCCCTTCAAGAACATTTTTGGGAAAGCTATAACAACCATTTGATATATATTTATTGCTCCACTGATGCCATCATTCCTGCATGGGCAACTATTTTGGTGGCAAGTTACTTGAACCCTTTTGCCAAGTTAGTAATTCAAGGTAATAAAAAAGACTTGTTGGTGAGATATTACCAACAAGAAATTTCGTTTATAGACTTTACAAAATATCAAGATAAGCCTTGTATTTTAAAAGGCTGTTCCAAAAAACCAGTTCCGGAAGAAGTTTATGTAATAGCATTACAATATCTTCAAAAAGCAGCCAAAAGCGTAATGTACGGAGAAGCTTGTTCCGCAGTTCCGATTTATAAAAAAAGTAAAAACTAATTCAAGTTTTTTATAACTCATTAAAATCAACTTCCGTTACATCCGGATACAAAAAGTTGTTATAAGGGAATCGAGTTATATGAATATTTCGGACTTGTTGGTACACCTTTTTTCTAAACTCTTCAAAATTTTGCTTTTCAGTAGCCGAAATAAACAAGGTATTTTCCTCTCCTAATCTGCTCATCCAAGTTTGTTTCCACTCTTGAATGGTGAAATTTTTCGAGGTTTTTTCCACAGTCAAATCACTTGGGTCATAAGGGATATTTTGATAAGCATCAATTTTATTGAATACCATGATAGTTGACTTGTCGTCACTTTTTATTTCTTTTAAAATTTGATGCACACTTTCTATGTGGTCTTCAAATTCAGGGTGAGAAATATCAACCACATGCAGTAACAAATCAGCTTCTCGAACTTCATCTAAGGTACTTTTGAAAGATTCCACCAACTGGGTTGGTAATTTTCTGATAAATCCAACGGTATCTGAAAGTAAAAAAGGCAAATTCCCTACCACAACTTTTCTAACAGTTGTATCTAAGGTTGCAAATAACTTGTTTTCTACAAAAACTTCACTTTTACTAATGGCATTCATCAATGTAGATTTTCCAACATTGGTATAACCAACCAAAGCCACACGAACCATGGCTCCGCGATTACTTCGCTGTACCGACATTTGTTTGTCGATTACTTTTAACTTTTCTTTTAATAAAGAGATTCTATCTCTAACAATTCTTCGGTCGGTTTCAATTTCAGTTTCCCCAGGACCTCGCATTCCAATTCCACCTCGTTGACGCTCTAAGTGGGTCCACATTCCGGACAAACGAGGCAATAAATATTGGCATTGTGCCAATTCAACCTGAGTTCTTGCGTAAGAAGTTTGTGCTCTTTGGGCAAAAATATCTAAGATCAAATTGGTTCGGTCTAATACTTTGCAATTCAAAATTTTAGTGATATTTTTCTGCTGAGCGGGAGATAATTCATCATCAAAAATGACTGTTTTAATTTCATTTTCTTGGATGTATTGATAAATTTCCTCCATCTTTCCGGTACCTACAAAAGTTTTAGGGTTAGGTCTTTCCATTTTTTGCCAAAAACGCTTGATAACTTCTCCACCAGCTGTATGGGTCAAAAAAGCTAATTCTTCTAAATACTCTAAAAGTTTTTCTTCAGATTGGTTTTGGGTTACTACTCCAACCAAAATAGTTTTTTCAAAATCAATTTTCCCCTTTTCTAACATGAATACTTTTTAATTCGCTACAAATTTAACTAATAACAAATTAGTTTAAGTACATATTAACTAGTGGTTTGTTAAAATGGTGTATAATGTAAAATGAATGTTAAAAATTTCTATATTTGGACACTTACCAAAATCTATAACAAATTAACTGTATTATGAAAAAAATTACTCCTTGGTTGCTAGTTTTGTTCTTATTTTTTCAAAATATACAATCACAAGTTCTTTTAGAAGAATTTGAAGGAGCATCATTTCCTCCTGCCGGATGGTTGGTAGCGGATAATGGTGTTGGAACTTTAAATTCATGGACAAGAACCAACGTTGCCAACCAAGTTTACCAAGGCACTTGGTCTGCATTTATGACCCGGGAAAACATTGGAGCTGGAAACACCGCTCAAGACTGGTTAATCACCCCTCAAATTTTGGTGCCAACCAATGGCCAGTTAAAG